>JGI24022J15233_10000800_pt1 | contig 22744 bp, 8 predicted proteins | sample Ectturendosymbi2_FD_15233 | JGI IMG/M metagenome (IMG submission 15233)
TAATTCTGCAAACAACGAAGAAATGAAAGCTGGCGAATGGGAATGGGATTGCGAATCTGTTTTGTTGCATGAGATAGAACCTGATAAATTTGTTCTGTGATGGTGCACTCCCAGTAGCCTAATAAATAATTCGTTTTAAGCAAATATAGCTATTCTTTCGTATTTAGATGAAATGCTTGCGGTCTCTTAAAACTACTTAGCGGTTACCCAAGCCAGACCTTAAAAAAAACCCTGAGTGTAGACACTAAATGTAGGGAAGAAAATGTTGTGGGGAAACACTTCCCTATTTCCCTACGTCCCTTTTTCCCTACAATTAGGGTTGCCCCTGGTTTTGTTAAAAAAATTTATTCGAAAGGGTGGTGATACTGTCAGACTAACCTGCTGCAGAGAAAACTGGAGGTGAATTGAACAAAACCTCTACTGACCAGCTATACAGCAAAGCTGGGGAAGAAGTACACAATACTCAAACTAGCCACTAACCAGCTGCAAAGCAATGATGCAGGGTGATTTTCATTTTGCTAATGGTAGCACCACAAAAAAGCACTAGCATTTGGAGGCTGTGTAAAAACTAATCAGGTTTACCAACTGCAACAGTGCAAGGCAATGACAGAAGTGCACTGTATGATAGACCAGGGATTAGAAAATATATTTGGCATGACCTCCCAAAAATAGTTCTTAATAATAAATCCTGTGACCCAAACATTTCGTTAGCATGTGTTTTACAAAACTTACCAGATATCAATCATACACATCACAGTTGATAGAAGGAAAAATGCCTACAGTTTCACTAACTGGTTGACTAACCCCTGATCAACTGTCAAAGTTTTTGTTAAGTGGCTGGCTATTTGTTTATTCAGCTTGAAGCTGAACATGTTGATCACACAACGAACTTGGAAAACCGATTGCAAACTAAGTGGAGTAGTCAACTATGCAGCATTCTGCATGAGTGATCTGCAGTTTACGTTTGATCCATTACACAAACATCCTGGATATGATAATTTTAACAGGCTAAATTACAAGAGGTGCTTCGCATAAATAATTTTCAGGAAAGTTTGTTGGTGGGCATCACAGTGTTTTGAAATTTGCTTTTTTGCATTTAAATTAACTTCAGGTCATTTTCTAGATTCATATGAAAGTGGTTATGCTTGCATAGATTTTTATGCATAATGTTAAATGTGGTAAGTCTACAAGAATCAATATGCTGAAACAAATGCATTTAGACCCACAATTTCTAAGTACTTACCTAACCCTGATTGGACGTTGACTCCGAGATAAATGCCTAAAAGCGAGAATTTTGAAAAAGTCAGCCTGAGTGTCAGTGTAGCACTGGGGTTTTAAACTCAAATTGCTCCAAGGGCTCAAAGAGGATTCACAAAGTACCCAAGGGCCACATATTGATGCTAACGCAACAATGGTGGCACCTGGACCTTATTAGAAATAGCTTTTACATCTTGTGTAAGCTGTTATGAGTTATAGGCAAATCATGTCTAGCTGTTTCTGCGTTCGGTAAAAAGGGACATGTTTACTCGCTGACTGAGCACTTTTGAACACTAGTGAATAAACTAAATAACTCAAATGTTTACTATTTGAAATGGGCCATCATGTGTTTGAGACCCCTGGTGTAGCATAATACTGTGTGATCCCCTGTAAGTTGAGATTTTTTTGGTATATAAATTAAAACTACTTGGTGAGATCTTTTTTAAAATCATTTGCCAAACCACAAGTTGACGTGTTTGTTTCTTGATTTGTACAGTGTTTCTTCCAGTAAATTGTTTCTTGATTTGAAGTAGCTATTTTAGCTTGTTTTCAACATAAAACATGTCAGTTTTATGTAAGCTGAATTTCCCATTATATTGCTGTCAAGCATTAGATGCCTCAACTTGCTTAGTTTCTGGAGGAGGTGGTGCTGCAAAAACAGGTGTACCCAATATTGTGGTTAGTTCACTTCTTCGGATTTTGTGTTCAATTGTAAACTTGGTCTTAGTTTTCCAAATGCATTAAATGTGTAGATTCATTTCTTTGTTAGAACGCACACAAATGTTTTTAACTGGTTTAGGAAATGCTGAACTGTTTCCATGCATTGTACAAGTAATTAAAAACTTTAAATGTGTTAAGCTATGCAAGGAAGTGTAATGTAGCCTACACTACTGAACTAACTTGATGTGCAGTAGTTAAATATGTTTTTGAAAAGCAGATATAGTGATATAGTGTAGTGTGTGATACTGTAAATACTTTAATATATATTGTTTCAGCAAGTTTTGGAATTACGAAAAGAAAAAAAATGCATTGCTCATCCTGTCGATCAATTAGATACTGGAAAATATGCTGTGATGAACATGTCTGTTCAGTCGATTCTAACAGGTTTGTATTACAAATGTGGTTTGGTAACTGTTCATTATTATTTTAGAAAAGAGACAATTTAATATGGCATGTTTCTTGTTTCTGGTATACAAACCTAATTTTTTATGACACAGTGAATAGGAAATTGAAGGGACAAAAGACAAAATGCAATTGCACTCAGAATGAACTTGTTTAACTGAGTAACCTCAGGTGTTTGACTTTTACAGAATGTGCATGTCATTATACAAACTTCAAGCTTTCATATACTTTTTAACAAAAATAAAGGCAGAAGTTTAAAAACCTTCTTGTATTTTTGATTATTAAAGTTGTTTCATTTGTCAAACTTGATGAATGTGTTTGCTCAAAGATAAGGAAAATTTTTCAAGTATGGTTCTTAGCACCGCCATTTAATTGTATTGTTCTGGATTTTATAGAAAAAAATTATTTTTCTCTAAACCTATTAATAATTTTGCTTCAAAGTATAAAAGAACACTCCATATCAAATAGATGATTTCTATGCAAAACTTCAGAAATACTTTTTCAAACCATAGCACACCACAACATCAAATGCTTTGCTGTGGTTTGAACACTTATGCATTTTGTACACATAATGTTGAAACAGATTTGCTGCAGCATCTACAGTAGACAGAAATAACACAAGCAGTTTTTAATGTTTTTATTTGACGAAACACTAGGCACTCATCTGATTTTTCTTAAGTTCTAGCTTTCAATGTGATTATTTAAGAGAAATTCTAAAAACACATGCTTTGTTTACAATATAATTTTCAAATTGTTTCACATGTAGTGAATACTGAATAATCTTCTATAATGTTTTTTGGGAAAGGCCAGCAGTTCTTTATTTATCGATGTGTTTGCAGAAAGTGATTTTTATATTGTGCAAATAAATTCCTAATTGGGCTAGTGGCAATGATGTGGTTGCAGAGAATAGCCTTTGCAAGTGAATAGGTTGGGATAATTTTATAAAATGCAGCATGAATCTACATTTTTATTCTTTGCTTACAGAAAATGAGTCAGAAAAATGTGGATTGATGGCAGTAGGAATGGGTAGTTCATGCAACGTCTATGCAATAAGAAAGGTCAAACAAAAAGTAGAGAAAAACAAAGATCAACATCAAGCTGGTTTGTTAAAATCGTGTTTTATGTGAGGTTTGGGCCTGAAGGTACTATGGAGAAGTATAGATTTTGTCACATCTGACGCATCACTGCAATATTCATTTTTCGTTAAAACAGAGTGAATGAGTTTTAAATGCTTTACTTGTTTTTGACAAGACAACAGACTTGAAATTAACTGGACCTTTGCTGTAAAAATATGAGGTATTTTCATGAAAACAAGTATTTTTTTCACTTTGAAGTATTTTCTTGTAGTCTCACGAAAGAAGAAATTATCTACAAAGAATAACAGTCACCCTCAAGAAACTTTTCAAGGATTAACCAATTACACATTTGACTTGCTTCATGAAATTGAGAGTATACCTGATAAAAAGGGCTTTCAAGTAAGCATATTTATGTATATGTTTTTGTTTCTTGCCTTTTCATTTAAAAGTCATGTTTTTTTCTATAGAAAACATTTACTGAACTAACTTGTCTTGTTTTTGAATTACAGCAAACAAGCCTAAATCTGATGTTAGGAAAATATGCAGATGGCAATGATCTAAATCAGAAGTTGTCAAACTTTTTGCCACTGTGCACCCCTTTCACTGCAACCAAAAGTGCTGTGGGCCCCTTTGTTTTGTCAACGTTTTTTAGATTATTAAGAGATTAGATTTGGCCGCTTCTTGGCATGTACAATCGTTGATGTGACATAATTCTTTGCTGAGGTGCATAAGAATTTTCATTCATAATCTGATTATTACACCACTTGGCAGTTCCCTTTGAGTTAGCCTCAGCCAACTTGCTAATAAGTGAAGCAGCGTAGCCGTGACAGTACGAAATTGTTTTAGAGCAATCCAAAAATTTATTTCTGTTTGAGTACATCATTTCTCAAACGTTCAGCCTTTACAGAAACAGCCGTTTTGCTTTTGAGACAATGACTTAGGGAATTCCTATTGTGCAATATTTGAGTTTTAACAAATTTTTAGTACATTTACTTTTATTCATGAAATGTGTTTAAAAAGTGGTTAGAGAAGACTACACCAAAAAAAGTAGTCAGTAGAGGATTCACTCGGGAAATTAAATGAGAACAGAAAGCCAACAAGCAAAACACAGTGCCTAAAGAAGCATTACGAGCGGAAGTACTCGAAAGAATTCACAGAGTTTGGTTTGACGTGTATCCTTATATCTGATTTGTCGCGTCCTCAATGTGGTATGTTCCGATGTTTTTGTATTTGTCATAGTAAGGTGAAACAGGTTGAATAACAAGATCAAAACCTTCAAAAAGAAAATTTAGTGGCTGAGGTAAAAGCGGAAGAATTGCCATGTTTTTACGTTTTCTGAGTTGGACAGCTTTATGAAAGAAAACGAGTAGAGTACAAATAGTATGAAAAATTCCATCATCAACCATCTTCATGAGCTTTCACAAGGTTTGATAAGTACTTTCCAAGGAACACAGTTTTGCAGCAACACGAGTGGATAATATCACGCATCACTGTATCAGATACCGATCATTTTAATGTGCTTTTGGCGACGACAAACTGTATCAGATACCGATCATTTTTAATGTGCTTTTGGCGACGACAATTGCCGGCAGGCTGAAGCCTGTAACTTGTTTCTTGCCAGGGCGGTTGAGGTGAACGCTCTTGCCCAAGAAGTGCTACGGCGATTCCAACCTTCCAACTATGAGGCGGATACTCTACCACTAAGCTGTCGCCGAACATGATTTACTGTTATAACTTCTTGGATAATTAACTACAAAAGGGCCCGAAACGTCCCGCTTTCTTGCTTTTAAATGGAGTATTGTTAACGCATCACTTTTTTGCTGCCTCTTGTGTCATGCGTGCAATAAAAGCCCATTCCGCAACCGCAAAGGACGTGGAACTGGTCTCTTGCTTGACCTTTGTCCTAGCATTTTTGTTAAAAAAACACTTGAAAATAATTTTTGCTTCCCACGCAGCTGCCACGTCGTGCCTGCTGCGCAGCGTTGCATTGGCACGGCATTGCGTGCCCATTTATTCTTCGCGGTGTGATTATGCAGAACAGCCTTGGCGTTAATTTTCTATCTCAAATCCATGTGTTTGTCAGGTTAGTGTACGCAGTCACGTGCGTTTCGCATATGCTTTTCTTATTACAGACTTCTGTTCGACTAAGCAAAGATGGCAAGTTCATTGCGACCGGTGGGTCGGATGGTCACGTGAGATCGTGGAATGTAAGTCGAAAATTGACATATCGATGGTTATTTAGAAGTTCGTAACAGAAGCTTCCATTTGCAGTTAAGTAAAAAAGAAAAACTGTTTGACTCCGGTGGTCATAAAGACGACGTTACTGACATCGACTTTCGTCCGGATGGAAAAGAGGTAAATGTTTTGCTTATTCGTGGTTGGTCTGTGTTAAGTTTTTGTGCTTGGTTCTGTGGAATAGGTTAGTCAAGTCAGAATGCTTTGATAGTGTGATCATGTCAATGATCACAGGTTGTTTTAGAGTTTATACACTCTTATACTTAATGATGATTGCACAGTGTTGTTGATGCTAAAAAATAATATGTTGGACCTCGATTCTCTTACACCGCTGGAAATAAACAAAACGCTTGGCAGCGCTTGCGCCTACCGTTCAGAACCGTCATGTTGTTTGTGAAAAGCGAGGTGTTCCAAATTTTTGCAAAATGTTCAGCTACCGAACAAAAAACGTATAAAAACATCTTAGTAAGAAAAATATCCGGAAGACTGTGGTTTCGCCCTGATTTGACTTATGCACACGAACGATTTCAATAGCAAATATCTATCCGCCTGTGCTACACTTAATGTGAATTTGATGTATGTAAATATGTAAGAGAATATTGTCCTGTCATGCTGAAGCCTTTTCCCTGAACTCGAAAGCAGCACTTTTTTGTATCCAAGTGATCCTTTTGAGCTGGTAGCTTCGGCCCTCAAGTTTCTTGTTATTGGATTGCTACTAGAAAACATAGTGAAATACAACTGGTTTAAAATCAATCTCGTTTCTTCTCCGTATTATACTGAACACTTCGCCACGTTTCACCTTCATGCTGTCTTTAAAGTTCTCAATCGAAAAGGTGGTTTTAGTGTTGGCTGCAAGCACTCGGACAAAAGTGCTGATGCTTGATGGGATGTGAAAAACTGCAGTTATTGACTTGGAAAAATTTCATCGCTTGTTATCGCTTAACTCAGTGGTCCTTAAAGTTTAACGCCGCAATACACCTAAGTCAAATCTTCGTCAATCTGGACACCCCTTTCCAACAAAGTTTAATAACAAAAGAATTGTGAGAAATAAAACAGAACTGGTAAATAAAATATTCACTAGAGTAGTGAGGAAAAAGGTCAATGCAAAGGTTGCATCACATCATCAGGACCAACCTTCTCCATGTGGGTACAATGTTGTTAGATTGCTAGAACCATAGAAAAGCCAATGTGGATGGAAGCAAGTCAAAGTTCCTAGAATGAGGATGTGAGTCCGGATTTGGTCTTTACTTCCCAACACTGTTGAATACGACCAACATCTAATCGGGGTATTGAGGCAAACTTTAAGAACCCCTGGCTTAACTGCTGCTTGATGGAACCTTTTCCGAATGTGCCATGACCCTGTATATCGGTACATTGCCAAGTTACTTTTTATTAATCAGTGAACATGTGCGAGATCTATAATCTTTGTTGTATACATAATTTTTGCGTTGATCTCAGGAAGCGCGAGACGTGCGATTAAAATCAACCTGCGTTTCGATGGCCAATCGCGGGATACAGTGCCTAAATCATGTTGGGCTGTGAAATTCTTAAATCTTCTAAGTCAAAACAATGTAACTTAAGTCAGACACGTACGTGCTGGCACATGCATCAGCGATTGAGGAGCGCTTTGCTTAAGCGGGGTGTTACTTCAGCGGTGTAGGTTTATATCAACCAAAGTAATACCCGCATTCTGTCTTGCTTGAGCAATAGATGTCTGACTTTCAGCGTGTATCTGCATGTTTGTTTGTTCGTTTGATTGTGTTGCTGATCTAGCAGTTCCAGGTATCTTGTGCATTTTACAAAGCCGATGGCAATAATCTAGTCAGTCTGATATTGTAATAATGTGCTATTAATAACCCCAGGTCACCAGCTGAAGAAAATTTAACGTGACGTCAGCTCCGTTAGGGGTTGGCATAAATTGCGGCAAACATTTTCGGATACACAGTGAATATTGTCTATTCTTAGACATGCACCATTGGAAAGTTTTTCATCAAACAAAAGATCCACGTAGAAAATAAGTGTAGATCACACTTAAAGCATTTAAGTTTAATGTTTTGCTTGTAAAGATGCAAAAGCTTCAGTTACGAATACAAGTTTCAAGTTCCTGTTTATTGTTTGGATTGCAACAAAGAATCTGTTTTGCATTCAGATAGCATCGGTCTCCAGGGACGGCACGGCGTTTGTATGGGATGCATCGAATGGCCACAAACTTCTGGAGTTGCACTCACTTTGGAATATGCAAATGCTTTCACGCGCGTACAGGTTTCGGAATTGCAGGTAAATTGTCTGGACCATCACGTTTGAAGACGTGCTGTTCTCCTCTGCCAACATTAATTTCATTTATAAAAAAGACGTGGCTGGGCTTAATATTTTTCAGCTGGATTTTTAGTACAAGTTGTCATTTAGACCCAGTTAGAATTTTTCGTGTGAAGTCCGACAAATAGTCTTTGCTATGCCCTTCGCACTTAAATTACCCTGTAGCACAGGGGTCTCAAACAGGCGGGCCGCATGTGGCCCGCAAGGGTGTTTTGTGCGGCCCGCGATGCTTTTTGGGTATTTTCAAGTAATTAATGTACATAGTAGTTTATTCACCGGTGTTCAAAAGTTCTCGTCCAGCGAGTGAACAAGTTCCTTTTAAAAGAGCCTAGAGACGTTAGAAATGATTTGCCTATAACTCACGATACCTTCCGCAGGAAATAAGATGTAAAAGTTGTTTCTAGCAAGGTTCAGGTACCGCTGATGTTGCGTCAGCGTCAAAATACGGCCTTCAGGTTACTTTGTAAGTCCTCATTTGGCCCTCAAAGCAATTCAAGTTTGAGACTCCTGCTGTAGCACTTTCAAGGTTAGATGCGCGTTTTGGTTCGTCAATTTAAAGGAATTAATGGCTGTATCTTCCGAAACCTACCACTTTAAGTGAAGATCTAGATTAACCAAAGCGTTTGACCTATGGTGGCAGTAATTCAAGCAACGTTTTAGATATTTGTCTGCTTCTGTCAGTAGTTCGTGAAGTTCGGTAAATTGGAGATTAAACATCACTCACGCAAAATGCTGGCAAGTAGGTTGTACATGTATAGGCTTCATTTTACTCCCCAAAAAATCCAACTGAACTTTGGTTGTGAGATCACAAATAGCAAAACATGTACGGAATTGTGACGATTAACAGAAAGCATCTCTGAGACGTATTTTGATTAATTTCGATGACAATTTTAATTGTAAATTTCAAAACAAAACAAGAAAGTCTTCAGTGCGTTTTCATAAGTTGGTTATCAATAGTTCGACGTTATTGAAATACGTCCTTGAACCAGTTTGTTGTGATCAGATATGATTGATGATACACGACTGACGTTTCAACAGCGTATCAAACAGTGGTAGAAATTCTGAACGTTACTCGCTTTTTTACTAAAAATTTACAAATAGCCGTGACTGACCTGTTCTGCGCATTCCTGCTGCAGAGGGTCGTTTTGACTACTTTGTAATAATTAATTGCCCGATTAGAAAAAATATGCGACACTTTTTGTTGTCTTTGTGCGGTTTTGCGTTAAAACTCTCGAAACCCATGTTTTTATGTGTATTGGTGTAGCTGTGTATTACTTTACTCTGTTACAAGCTGTGTAGATTTTAAGTTACGTCTTTTTCGATCGTTTGTGTGTAGATATGCAGTCGTTCCGGAAAATACGTCGAGATTCGTCTTGTTCACGTCCCACGCGCCGTTGAAACAAGACATCAAGCGAAAATCCCAAGTCTGCTGTTTGACGAAGTGGTCGAAGCAGCGCAACAAAGAAGGCGTAGAATTTGGAAATTTGCGGCCAGCTGTGGTGCAGCGAACGGGAAATGAACCTATATCGGCAATGGCGGTGAGGTAAGACAACCCATCTTGTCTTTATCCGCCGCGATAGTAGCCCTCAGTTCACTTTAGGTGCATCGTTGATTTAAAAACCCGTTTAGGCTGAAAGAAATCAGTATCACACAAATCAAGTGGCAAGTCATTCCAAAAGGCTCAACTGTTCGTGACCTACATATCATGCGATTGGAACACTAGTTTTGTTTTAAGTTAAAAATCAGTTGATAGGGAATAACTAAGAACTTTGTTCGTTTTAAAGAAGGCTATAAACTTTTTGTGGAATCATAACAGGCGCCTAACCGGAACGAAAATTTATCATTAAATTCGTACTGGAACTCTTTGTGAATGTCTGAGTATCGAGTTGCTGGGCGAAGTTGCTACGAGAAATGTGCTTAGCGTGTAGAGACATAGATCTACCTACATTTCTCATTTTAGAAATTACCTTAGTACGTTTCGTTCTTTGGATTTAAGTAAATGCTGAACATAGGCGTAGCCAGGGGGGCCTAGGGGATCATGCTGCCCCCCAAATTTTGAGAACATGTTGTCATTTTATACTTTGAGAGGCCGTATCCCAAACAATATAGTGTTATTCGCCTAAAATCAAACATTTTGGCCCCTCCCAAAATTTTGGGCTGGCTACGCCACTGATGCTGAAGAACTCATCAAAGAAGGCAGTGGTTCCCAAACTGTGGTACGCGAGGCGTTCAAAGAGGTACGCGAATAGGCCTACCTTCTCTTTTTCTTCACAATTACTTATCGGGTTTTGTGTACTTCCCTTGTTGGTTTTTGAAAATGGCAATTATAATTTCTGACAGCCATTTTGTTCAATGGGCATTTGTGTCCAGTCTGGTTTTCCGAACTTTTGATCGAATGATATTTGGTAGAATAAGTTTTCCTGGAGCAAAGTGGTGCATGGTGACAGTACGGGTCCTACAAACAGTGCTCGATCAGAAAAAGGTTGGGAACCACTGGTTCAAGGACATGCTTCAAACTTGAGGGATGTGCTGTGCGTAACAAGAGCGTCTTTAATTGTTGATAAAGTGCTGAAGTCTAATGTAGAAACATAACGATTGGCTTAAATTGAATTACGACCTTAAGTTGTATTTCAGTGTGTTTGTGGTGCCGCAATACTTTTGAAATAATCAGCATCAACTATTTCATCACCAGCAATCTCACTCGTTAACATTGAGCCACCACTTCGTCAGACCGCTGCGTTAAAAATCAAAACATTCTTCCATCACTGTCGATCTGTCAACGCGGTTTCGCTCATCAACGACGAGAACAGTTACATTTATCTCTGATACAAATCTCTTGTCAAGCATAGTGTCTTCAAAATTATTGACAAAACTACCATTACCGCAGTTATTTCAAAAATCGAGATTGGCCAAAGGGTTGATATTACGCAAAAAGACGGTTACCTTTTCAAAAATGAAGCTCATCAAAGTGCAAACTATTGGTAAAAAGTAGCAATGGGTGTAGTGAGAGGTTTCTTATGAATAAACGTGAACGATTAAACGGATATTTTTAAGTGCGGTACCGATCATGGACCGTTTCATATCTTGTGCGTACGTGTTTAATAGTTATGACTGCTACAGATGCTGCTTCAGCCGCTGGTCATATATGTGTGATTGACTTTTTTGTATGAACTGAGCGGACAAACCAGATCAGAAGCACTGCTCGCGTCAGGTCGTCTTTCCACCATTCAGGCAAACGTCAGCAATGCTTCCATGCTATAGTCAATTGCACGCATCCTTAGTAGTTATCCTCGCGTTTCCCAACACATACATTGCGCGTTCAATCAGTCGTTGCAGGCAACGTCATACCTTGGTGGATGTAAAACATCCAAAAACTGTGGTTCACTCCGAAAAAGGAGGAAACGTGCGACAACAGCCACATACGAGTTTGCTTTCAGAAATCCCTTAACACTCGCTACAACTAGGAGGTATCAACGTCGTTTTTTGTCTGCAGTACTTCCGTTAACATGTTAGGCTAAATCTTTCGTTTGTTTCAAATGCTGTTTACTGAGCACTTCTTCACTATTGCTTTTTAAGCTCGAATGGTGTATTCGTTGGAGTTGGTTTCATGGAGGGATCGGTTGCTATATACATTGCCTTCAATTTGCAGGTATAAATGTTTCATTTTCAGGTGTTTAAGGTTAAATAGTCGTAAGTAAAGCAGTGAAAGCAATTGTAGCGTCTTCTAGAAACCGATCTTGTGATAACTGCTTTCCGCATCAAAGCTCATGTAAGAAATATGCAGTTAAGGTGACCGTACGAAAGTGTTAGAAGTATGTGAACGCGTGTACCGATTGAATATCGTTTTTGTTATTTTTCACGCCTTGGCCTAAAAAAATTTTGATGTTTTTGTCTGGACAATCCAGTTACTGTGTACAGACTGCAAGGGCTTTAAACAGTTTAAAGGTTGAGAACTTCGCTTTTATCGCTATAACGACTGACTGCCAGTCTTATCTAGGGCGTTGCGCCATACATGTACACTAATACGCCAGTAGTTCTACGCAGAATTCTTCACAATCCTGCTCTTTACGTTTGTTTGTTTTAAATATCCCATATATTTTTAACAGTGTGCAACCCGTGTGAAAAATGTGCATAGCATTTTTGTCACATCTCTTTCCTTTGTTGACGATAGCAAAGAAATTAGTGCCATCGTTGGTGATTCCGACGCGGCAGTGGTGTCCGTGTCCGCCGATTCGTCTTGTCAGTTGACGAAACTCGGCTCCAGAGGTAAGCAAGTTATCGTTCATTGGGTTGCTACTAATAATGATTTATCTCTTTGGTTAAATTTGCTATTGTGTTGGTTTTCTTTGTATCGTTCCACTGATTGTTCGTCTGTATGGTTAAAAATTTTTTCTTTGTTTTTTCAGCTATGTTTCCTTTCTGGGTGGTAATCGCCATGTGCGTGTTTGCGTTAGTGGTTGTTGGATTTTACCTTCAGAGCGTTGGATTACTTTGACGCTGTGATCAGAAACACATAAATGCGTTGTTTCTGCGGAAACGACAACGATAGACAACCTTGGGCTGTTTTCGCAAGGGTTGCTGCAGGGTGCAGGACTTCGAATGCAAATTTCCGAGTACAATTTTGTGTTGCCATGCCCGTTGTTGTGGTCTGCAAACCAATGTGTGTGATGGTAGAAGAAGAGGGGCTGTCATTGGGAGTTCTGACACGTTCAAGATACGAACGATCATTACGCGAGAGTGGTTCATTGTGCAGCGGTAGCATTAGAAACGCAGATCATAGTGTATGTATTCGAAGTCGCAAATGCTCGAGAGTTGTTTGTTTGTTTGTATTAGTGGTCGCTCAATAGATGCATGAACTCACCGTCATTAGACCTGTGCAAACTGTGGTATATGCTACATGTATTTTGGTAGTTCTAGTTGGAACTAACTGGACTTTATTCTTTTACTTGGGTTTCTCTTTGTTGTTTTCAAAATTATTTTATGTACTGTTTTATCTCAGTGAACGAACAGTTTTTAATATGCGCATCACCTGCTGATTATTCCGCAACGCTTCGTTGTAATCGAAATTTTGCATTGTTTCTTTGAGATTTCGTGAAAGCAAAGATAGTCGCGCGCTCACGGCAAAGATTGCGACATGGCCAAACTCAACCTGAAGCAGCAAAAGTGTCAAAAATGATTTAGCATTTTACGAAACTGGATTTAGTGATTTATTATGGTCGCAGCAATTGCTTGCAAAAACTGAAGCACGTCCATTCCTTATGAGCAGATGTCTGAATGTTTAAGTGTTCGTTTGAATTGACTTTTTCGAGTATTTATTGGAGGGGACAATTGACTATGCACGAAAAACCATACAGCTGATTGTCCCTGTAACGTCAGTTTTGGAGATCGTGGCTTCTTAGGGGTTAATCTGTTACAATTGATTTTCTAAATATAATTTTTTCTTTAGTTTCCTTTCGGTGGATGACTGTGGTGGCGGTTCTATTAACGGTGACTGTGGTCATGCTTAAACCAGAGGTTTTTAACTAAGGGTAAGCGCACTGGGTCATGATTTCTAACAAACGTACGTTTTCTCAATAATTAAAAATTGAAAGATTGGCACTGTATCATGATTCAAATCTTAAGCTTTTGTTTTTTCCGGATCATGGATTATTAATTTTGCTAAGTAGAGCGTGTGTGCTGCATTATTAATATTTTCTTTTTTTGATTTTGGTGACGGCAATTGGCGGCAGGCCGAAGCTTGAAATTTGTTCCTTGCCAGTGCGGTTCAGGTGAAGCTCTTGCCCAAGGAACGCTATGGCGATTCACTCAGTGGCCTCGAACACCCAACCTTCCAATTGAGAGGCGGACACTCTGCTACTGAGCTATTCCCGCCATTATTAATATTCAAAACTCAGTTTGGACATTTGCCAAAAAGGGGATTGCAACGCTGGCATGGCCTTCACATTAACATTTCATCCTAAAACTTTTTTGTGTCTTCATCCATTATAAACCTTTTTGTGTCTTCATCCATTATAAACATTAGTAGAAGGTTTTTATAGCCATCGTCATAATTGTTTTACTTTGTTTTGGCTTAATTAGTAATTTTCAGTCAGATCAAAGACTACAAAGCCTATTCGAAACATAGATGTCAAAGTGGAGATGAACAGATAAATGTATATAAATGAGCACATTTCTTCGATATCCGTTTCACAATAAAGCTACCGAAAAATATTGGTTTGATGCGAAAAAAAAGTTGGCTGATACAATGAGTCAAATACCGTAATGGAGTTCAACTCTGACCGAACCCAAAGCTATCTTTCCTCATGCGTGAAGATACCAAATGAAAGGCATTGTATGTCCATAGGTCAACTTTGAGTTTAGTCCCTGGGTCAGTCTTGCTATTCTGAGCGCAGTACCTGTGTTCCTGGAAGCAAAGATGGTGGCTAGTTTTGTGAATCGAGCAGATTTTTTTTTAAAAAGGTGGAATTGCTGCATTTAAGCATAAATCACTAATGCAAAAATTTTCTGTGCGTGTCCTTGATTACTGTCGATTTTTATTTTCCTAATGGAGTCAAAAACTATGTTCGTGAAATTTTCTAGACTTCAGCGCTTGGTCGTAATCTAGTCTTTGCTTCACAGTTCCTACGCGGTCTGAGCAAGTTTTTGACCTTGTTTTTATCCAAGTATCCAAAATACCAGACAAACATTAAGCTTCACCGGTCAAAAGTCGTTCTGTATTTTGTAGCTGTGATCTCTAAATTAATCATGAAAATTCATGTTCCACTTCATTTGGCTTCACCTTGAAAAAGTCAGTACGGCTTCGTTAATATTTGCTTGGCTTCAGCCTTGGCCTCGACGTTACCTGAAACCTGAAACAATTTTGAAGTCCTGAAGTATGGCATTAGAGCTGAGATGCAATAACCTTCGTGCTATATTACAGTTGTCCCAGACCCTATTGTAACCGCGGGCCGGTCAACGCTGGACAATTTTACCGCTGCGCGGGAGTACTCTCGCAACAGTGCTTCCAAGGGAAGAACTGACCAATCGTATGCCCAGAAAGCGAGTGGTGTCACCATCGGTATACATTCTGCAATTTCGCGTCCCGGTATCAATTTATGTGGGGTTGAGACCACCGCTATATTATACATTTTCGTGGAATTGCTACTTTTGGGTCGCTTGTAAGTTGCAGCTTTTGAAAGCAACATTCCTTTTTGGTACAAACAGAGGTTTTCTACATCAGCGAAAAAGTTGGTTGAGACCAAGGCCTTAATCCCTTACCGAGGTCAACTCTTTGTTATTAAACTTGAGATTAGACGTACCACAGAGAAATAGGAACTTTTATCCGGAAACTTTTGTGTTTGTTTTTTCACATTTGAGTGATCGGCTTTGTGTTCACCTCTTCCTTCGGTCTGGCTTTTGTTTGATTATGAAGAAGATAGAACGAAAGTTAACAACATGATGAGTAACCCGTGTCTTCTTCTTTGTTTTCATTTCTAAGACTCCTCGCGCAATGATGCATATATTGGAATACTGTAGCGTTGATTAGAGGTGTGTTGCTGCTATTATGTTCACCCGTTTCCTGAATATTTGCGCAATTCCTGTTTTTGTGATCGTAAATGAATGCTGTCATCAAGGGTAGGAGGGTAAGCTTAGAATTTGTAACGTCATGGAACTAACTAGCGAGGAAACGTGAAATATTGTGGTTGAAGCTTTGCTGTGCCATTTTTTTAGAATTCAGTTCCAAGACCCTGTAATTTGAATTTGATTGTATATACCAGGGGTGGCTAACCTGCGGCTCGCATGCCGCATGCGGCTCTTATGTAATTACCAGAAGTCCCACTAGATAACATGCATCAGAATAAATGGCTTGTGAAGTTCTGTCATTGTCATGTTGCTTTGTGATATTTACAATAAAGCTAGCTGAGCAAATGTATTTGTTTGAGTGAGGAAGAAATGGGGTGATGTTCATGTGTATGATGTGGCTCTGCGGTAACGCGGTAAGAAATGCAGCTCTTGGTCTCTGACTGCTGGTTGGTCACCCCTGGTGTATAGGAATTCTAGAGAGAAAGAGCGCAGGGTGTTTTTCCTAACATAGCGAAGGTCCGAATTTTTATGACGTTTTTCAATATGTTTCCACCAACAACGAATTTTACATCGCTTCTGCAATCAAACCCTAATCTAAAAGATTGGGTCGTGTTGCTCCGTAACTGTTGATAGCAGGGTTGGACAGACTTTCTCACCAGCGGACTGCACTGGATTCCAAAATGTAAGCGCGGGCAAGATGGGGGAGCTAATGCATGGATTGTTTGTGTAAACCAGTGGTTCTTAACCTTTTTTCTACCACGCCTCCTTCAAGTAATTGCCCTTTGTTTCAAGCCCCCCCCCTGATTTTAAATAAGCTGTAAAAACAAATGTATTTGCAAATTTATTGATCAAACTTTCCATGTTGTAGGGCGTGTAAGGGGACGCGTCCCCTCAGTTAAGAACCACTGGTGTAAACTGATATCCATGTATTGTAGAAAACGAATTGACTTCATTAACATAAACTGTGGTTCAAGTTCAGCGGGCCGGATAACGAGCGTAACGGGCCGTGGTTTGCTAATGTCTGGTTTATAGTGATGTTAACAAGAAATTCCAAAGTGGACTTCCCGAACAGCACTCAGGAAAATTTTTCTTTTTAGTGTTGATCATCACTACGCAGACTCATCTTAGTTTTGCGGCTGTGCTCAGAAACATTTGCACTTTCAAAATGATAGAAGTGTATTGCTCGGTAGTTTGGCTAGTTGAATGTTGCGCGTGCTCTCAGCAGCAAACCTATTTATATTGTTGACAGCTGTTCAGTCAAAACGAGCTGTTGTGTTGCAATTAATGGAAGGAATGGTGCGACTAAAAGTGAAACATACCAACGTCTTTGTTCGCAATTATTCCGTCTACGCGTGTGTGATATGTTTGAAATGGACATGCAAAAACTTGCTATTGGCAACAAGCTACGCCAACACGATGCATATATTGGAATACTGTAACGTTGCCTTGGTATACGCGTGGATACATTGTATATGTGCAATCACTTTTCTCGTTTCTCTGCAGATGTGGAGGATGACTGTCTTGTAGTAATGCTTAGAGGCTAAAGTGCAATTAAAGCAATATGTGCAAATACTCCCTGAAAACTAAATATGTATGTTTGCATTGTCCAGGAGTATCAAGAGATAAACGTTGTCCAGCAGTGTCAAGAGAGCGCTTCAACTATTTTATCTACTGTACAGCCTGGTTGTTGTACCGTTTATCAACAGCTTGCGTACATGTCTACATCGAGCGCCCAGTAACAGGGGTTCCTTAAATCCCACTAGCGCGTGGCTTCGTTAAGTGTGTTAAGTGCACAATAACGTTAAGTGTATAGCTGTTTGATTTGCTGTTTACCAAAGCTTAATCCGAAAACGTATTTTTTAAATCTTGTACAGATCACAAAGGTTCTCCTAATCTTGTCGCTGACATCGTTACTATCGTGTGTGTGGTTGTCCGCTTTCAAGCCGGAACAATGTCAGTTAAGATGTTAATCTGTCATTTTATTCGCACTGAAAAGTGTTGAAGACTTTGATTATTTAAACGGCGAACAAAACTAAAAACTGCGCGTGAAACACAATGTGATTGTTTCATTTTCTTGCCTAAAAGTGCGCGTAAGAGCAATCTCAGCATTATCGCGGATCCGCGCGTTGTGATCTACGTGTATACACATTTATTCATCCTGGTATTCTGTACAAAAATTGCTTGCGGACACAAGAAAGAAAGCTGCGCAAACACTTGTCATAAGCAGACAGAAGCGGATCTAAGGGGATCAGTTGGTGGCATAAGCAACCCCCAAACGTAAATCATAATGATGCTTTACACCTCGTTAAATTGCAGAATTTACGAGCCACGTAAAAGCCTTGTGGGTCTCTATTACGGAATAGCGTTAAGCCGTTAACAATGCTATTCTTTCGTAATTATACTACTCTTCAGTCATTTTTTGTGGGCTTGGGAACTGCCCAGCCTCGCACTCCCAGGTCATCGGAAGGGCAGTAGTGAAAATATAAATGCAGTATGGATAATTCCTAACGCAAGATTCCAAATGTTTCCTAGAAGAAAAACAAATTTTAGTTGTCTTACTGGCGCAGTCTGCGAGTCCGCAGCAGGCATGTATCACAGTTCAGCAAAACGAAGGTTAGTGAACAGGTTTCTTGTCGGAACTAATGGCTCATGATATCAAAGTAATCAACTAGTGGTGAACCATAATGCAGCGTACAAAACACTAAAGAGCAACAGCGACTTTGCTTCTTTTATTGCATTTGCAAACCCATGGACTGTTTATGCCGGCCAAGAAAAGACAAACTTTACCTGGTTCGCTTGAAACGGTAACTGTGTTATCATCGCTGGGCTTCCAATGTATATCATTGCGCAGCACAAGTCATTCCGTTGTAGTCAGTGGCATGGGTGGCGGGACCTTTATCAAAGTGGTGGGGCACAAGTGATCGTCAAAAATCTGTAGAAAATTTTTGTGGTTGAATTGGCAACTGTGACGTCACAAGCATTAAAATATGACGACATTAACTTTTGTCAGCATCTTTATGCAATGTTATATAAGCCCTCAACGACCCCTATCTACACTACACCCTATCTATATAGGCTACGCTACACTGACTTGAGCACATCGATGTAACTAGTTGTTCTTAGTCTTACACAAAATTCATTCACAAGTAAGCACACAAATGCAACATGCACAAAGCTAAGGGAGCGTTCATGGGTGAGAGGGGGTTTCAAAATGATGATGGTGTAACAAAATTATATTAACAGTGACAAGGCCCAATTAAAAGAACCCAAGTTAACAACTCATTGAAGTGGGACCGTGGGTGGTGGCACAAATACACAAAGCAAGCAAGCTTACGTTCTCCAGTACAAATCGTAAACGAAGACTCGGACTATTCCCGAGGAGCCCGTGTGCCGGATTCGGCACTGGGCTGTTGAAAATACCAAGAATGCAGCTTAAAAACAGGCAAAAAGGAGAAAGTGTTGATAACTGTCCTAAACACATTTAAAATCACAACTTTTCCACATCTAGAACACTGAAGTAATATGAATGAATACTCATTTCACAACTGCATCAGATAATGAAATGTACAGACAAGACAAAGCATATGTGAAGGGGCGTAACAAGGGGGGCACAATTCCCCGCGCGTCAAATCACTTTGAGGGCGCCGGAAATCCCAACAGTGTCACAGGTACGAAATTAGCTTGCAAAAGAGCTCAGATTCGATCATGCGGGTGCGAAACCTGCTTCTTGCCCCGGGCACCATTTAACCTCGCTACGACCCTGCATATGCATAGCAAGTTGTCTCCAAGGATGCCAATTATATTGCCAATGCAAAAATGAAATATAGCTATTTAGCTGTGATGGAGTTTCGAGACTTGGTCTCGGTCATGACAATGTTCTCGAGACCCGTTTTTGCGACTCTCGGTCTTGGTCTCGAAGGCTACAGGTCTCGGTAACAAGCCTATTGTCTTGAGACTGAATATTGCAAGGATATGGCTTGGTAAAACTTCTGTAATTCAACAAGTTTTTCTTTGTTGCATTTGCTGGTAATAAACAGTGAAAACAGGTCTGAAAAATGCCAGAAATTCAAAAAAGTTCAATTTAGCAAGTGGTAGTGACGTTTTTTGAAACATTTCGGAAAAATCCACATATTTTGAAGTCTCGGTCTCGAAGTTTTAAAGAGGTGTCGGTCTCGAGGTTATAGTCTCGACTACATCATTGCTATTTAGTGTTGCCAATGCAAAAACAAAAACACAGTGGAAATTGATCTGTCAAATATTTGATTTTGCGTATAAGATTATTCAGCTAAATTTCACTATTTAGAGTGGTGTTAAAACGCTTGAAATTACACGAAATGGCAGCAAGTTTTCGATGGCGTGGCACGAAATTTTTCCTAAACACAAGCATGAAAAATTACACCATCTGGCAACACTGTTCAACAACATCCAATGCGGTAAGCAATCTCGAGCAGGGTTACCAGGTTGTGCCCCGTGTATTCTGCCAAACATTTGCAAAATCCTGACAAAATACAAAAAATGTATTACAAACAATATTGCCAAAATACTGCCAAATATCTGCATTTGTTTTTCATTTAACGATTTATTTCAACAATTGTCCCAATACTAAATGTCTTTCTTAAACTCATTTCGCCAAAATTTGAAATTTAAAAGTGGGGAGGGGCAGGACCCCTCAGAAAAAAGTGGAGGGGCCTAGGCCCATGCGGCCCCCGGTTCCGCCACCTATGATCAGTGGTGTGTTTAAGGGAGACGAGCGAGGCGTTTGCTTTGAGCCCCCTCTCGAGGTGTTTCACGTGTAAATTTTCCTCACTTATGGTGAAAAACTTATGATCCGCTCACATAGTACACTCTGAAGCAGATCATAAGTACTCTGCTTTTAAAGAGCCCCCAATTGCAACTATAATGTGCAAGTATTCTGCTTTTAAAGGGTCCCCAATAGCAACTGCAACGTGTAAGTGCCTTACGTTCAAAGAGGCCCCCAACAGCAACTGTAACTAGAGAAGTGGAGGACGATGCCAGTTTGCTATTGCTCAACTTTTATGTGTTGCTAGAGGAATACACACCTTGACATAGACGTAGCAAGGGGCAGTGACGGATTTACGCATAGGCCATGGCTTAGGGCCCCGCGCTTTTGGCGGCCGCGCGAAACTCTTTCCTATAACGTCTCAATATTAACTAAACATTTGCGAACTGCGCAGAGGCATAACTTCACAATTTACCTTGAAACGAGCAGAAATGCAAATGTCTACTCTAGACTCTTATCAGTGCAGTGACAACACGACAATATTGTGCATCTGGGCGTGAGAGACATTCAGGCCGTCTGCATGAAAGCGGTTACAAAATCAGAATGAAAAAGAAAAAATGGTTAATTGAGGTTCAATTTTCCACTGACAAAAGCTCGAAACAACTCTGGTCATCAGACATACAGTAGCAGTGTTAAGGCGATGAAGGGAGGCAACCAATATCCTGCCACAATGAAAACGTTCCATTGTTACGACATAGTTAGATAATACTGTCGTGCTGATACGGCATAACTGGCTTCACCGACAAGCCGCGTTGTGGAAAATTGCTATGAAAATGTGTGGGCTACAACAGGATTTTGTGACATGACAAATCTGCCTGGAAGCCTCAGCAGACATGAGAGGTCAACAAATCACATTCAAACCAAATTGCTTTAAAAACATTTGAAAGCACAAGGATAGATTTGGCTTTGAACGAACAGCGGAGAGTGCGGAGTCAGAGTTGGGCATTTTGCCTGGTGCCGCAGCCGGAGCTCAAATTAAAAATGAGAAGGATCTGGAAAACAGCTCAGTTAAAAATTTAGGCACGGAACTGGAGCTATGGCTTTTTGAGAGGTAGCTCCGTCTCGGTGTCCCTTCCTAGATACTAACGGTTTTGCCAAATAGACATACGTGTGGTCTTTATAGCACACTGAACGCGATTGTTACAAGTTACGACACCAGACTGCAACAATGGATCTGCAAGCATTCATTGTTTCTTTGGTTTAATAATCGCTAAGGCTGTGACATAGTAGATGGCAGGCGTGGTGTTACTTGTTGAACAATGGTTCTTAGAGCCGCATGAAGCTCCCAAGGATCCCTTGTGCGGCTTTCAGCAATCTTTCTGTAACAGATTCTATTTGAACAAGTGCTGATGATGCCTACTTCGTAGGCGAAATATATATTCTGTAAGAGCTTAGTGTCTGATTCTTGCTAGGAAAGGATTCCTTTAGATAGGAATAAAAAAGTAATGATCAAAAAGTAGTGTCTCGAAAAGTAGTGTCTTTCCGTAACACCACTATTAATGTGTAACAGACTTCATTAGTGCAACAAAACAAAACGCGTCAACTGACTTGTGGTAAGTTTTTTTATGCGGCTCTCTAACAAAATCATAGGTCTGTATTTGACCTCTTTTAGCGAAATGGTTGAGAACCACCAGGCCCGTAACCAGCTTGGGACACCAGGAGGGGCGAAGAGTTTTCTGAGAGGGGCAGTGATATAGTCGAGACCTTAACCTCCGAGACCTGTCTCAAACTTCGAGACCGAGACTTTTCTATAAAAGCCGAGACCGAGACCTGGAAGTTCGAGACCGAGACTCGAGACTTCACATTTCTCTGTTGGTAATTAAAGCTGACTCCTTGAAAAATGCTGCAGAAAAACGTTGCCAAATACCAAAATAAAGGTGTTTGCCGTTGCTATACTAATAATCATTTACCTACTTCAAACTCATACTGCACAACATTTCACTCACAAAGAAAAAATATAGTTCCGTGCTGGTAAAGGCTTGCTCGGGTCTCTAAATAATGCTAACACCGTCAGTACCTTAGCTCAAACTGCAAAAAATTTTCATCACTATCACTGAGGCTTATTGAAACATTTTAGGAGCACGGTCGGCGTCGCGTTTTTGAATAAGCCAGCAATTATTCTGAAGCTCAGCTGCACCTAAAATCCTAACTTGTTGGATGTTGAATACAATTTATTATTTCAAAAGCAATACGTATTTGCCGCCGAAAAACGCAAGGGATACCCAAAGCAAAAACACCCAAAGGTAAAAAGTGAAGAAATTTGGCCAGTACCTTTTGTTCGCAGTCGGGTGAAAATCAAAACCATATTCTGGTCGAAGCTTGAAGTGTTACATGCAACAGAAACAAAAAACGTTGACATGGAAAGATGTTTTTT
>JGI24022J15233_10000802_pt1 | contig 22726 bp, 6 predicted proteins | sample Ectturendosymbi2_FD_15233 | JGI IMG/M metagenome (IMG submission 15233)
ATCTGTCTTGTAAAAGAACTGGATTTGTTGTTGAAGAGTGGTGGTTTTCACTTGTCAAAATATGTAAGCAATTGTCGCTCTCTGCTGAGCGAAATCTGTGACATCACACAAACTACAGCATTGCATCCTTAGATTATAACGCTGCAAAATAGTAGCAAACCCGAATGAACTAATCACAAAAAATGCATTTGGTAAGAGAAAATTATCTTTCGTGCTTTAGCATTAGCAATGCCTTTGAAAAATTTGTCCAAGTTTAGGCCTTTGTTAATTTCTGATTCAATGGGCATAATTGTCAAATAAACCTTTTAGGCGGTCTTGCTGGAGTGATGATCTCAAATAGGTTTTAATTTCAATAGTTTTAGCTTAGAAAAACTATTTACTGCGGAAACCACGGTCACTGGGATACTCAATTGTAGATCCTGAGTGCAATAAACATAAGGGAAAGAGGCTGCCTCATCAGATCTCTTCAAGGAAAACTGAATAAAGCTATTAAAAACCGATTAAGGAGTACACATTTGCAATAACGAACTACTGTAAACTAATTTTCAGACGACAGTGGCAGTAATTACTGAAATAGCAATGCCCTTCTGCTGTAAGAGTACGAAAAACTTACAAGTGAATCAAACTTAAACCTTCTCTGCCTTAACTAGCTGCTGTTGAAAAGAGCAGACCACATATCAAAAATATTGACCACTGTTGCAAACGAATGTATGAAGATGGAAAAAAATGCGCAGTTTACTTTGGTTTTTCGTTGGCAACCGGGGTCGTGACCCCACGCCGGCATCTCACAAGCAGCTTCGATTGAAAGTGTCAGCCTTCGTATAGGTTAATAGGGGTCAGGGGCGTTCCAGCCAGTAAGTTCAAGGGAGTGGTTTCAGTAATATTTGGCAGTCAGGTCTCATTACGAGTTCACTACTGAAAGAGGTATGAAGTATAATTTGCGAAACTGCTGTGAAAAAACAATGGATATCGAAATGGCATATCGCAAATGCTGTTTTCCAAATTGTACAAAATCATGGTGAATAAAGTTACTTTCGTAGGTTTTAGAGGGGCGATCGCCCTCCGCGGGATCCGCCCCTGGTAGGCATAGTGTCGGGCCCCCTTTCGCGCTGGGCCTAATTGGAAGCAATTGGTACAAATCTCCTAAAGGCTGGCCCTGGTAGTAATGCGTAAATACATTGCTCTCAAAGGGGCTCAAAGTAACTGTAAAAATAAGAACTTTTTTTTGAAAGGGTCCCTAACTTCACTGATTTGTAGTACTTCATATTTCAATTTAGGGGTAGAAGCTTTCTTTAAAGAGCTAAGTGGTGACGGGACTGAATTTGATGAAATCGTGGGCCCCCAACTGGTGGGTGATGCGGCTCTGATCGCTGCATGAGTGGAGCACAACATCTAGCGTTATTGTATCAACGTTTCAAATGGGTGTCTCAATACTGTGCAGATAAAGCCAGGTAAATTGATACTATTACAAAAAAACTTGTTGCTTTATAGTAGTAATTTTTCAGAAGATTATCAAGAAAAAACTCCGAAAAACATACAAAGTGCTTGCCATTTTAAACTTCACAATATAAACCACACGATTCTCAACAACTTTTTCGATGCTGTTTTGAAAAGCAAATGAAGTACCACGTGCAAAAGAATCTTTTGAAACATGTCAAAGCTCCAGTCTCCATCAATTTACATCCTTTATGCATGATTGCCTGTTTTTCTCTGTAATTTCTAAACAGTGAGCGTTGTTGCGATAAATCCACAAATATTTAAACACCATGATTAGCACCTCCTCGAGGAAATTGTATAAAAAAAAATTAAAAAAGTTGCAATCTGCACTTTTGTTCATTTTAGTTCCCGCTTTTCCTCCCAGTAGGGTCGCGGACGCTGCAGGCCTAGGAGGAATCAAAATACCTCACGGTTAATGTCATTCTCAAGCAGTTCGGCTGGTTCCACACCAAGACAGGACCACGCAACATGAAACATGTAGTTACTCCACTTGGTACGTGGACGACCTCTTGGCCGATTCCCCTAGGATGAGCCAGCAGTACGTGCCTCGCCAATCATTTGCGCACATTTAGGGCATTTGGCAGAACCAAGAAGTTGGGGCCTGGTCACAGTATTTGGAGGAGAATTGGGTCTACATTCAGGTCTTTACGAAATTTTACAGTTGCGCACTTTGTCCCGAAGCATTAGACCGTTAAGGTTTCCTAAACAGCCCATCTCCTCCGTTTGCACTTGAGATACTATTCGTACAGACATTACAAAATTCGCGAATATAGGTGAGGGTCGGAAAAATCTATTTGAAAACTGACAGCATTACCATGTTTGAAAGTTCACGTTTCAATTTTAATTCAATTTGATTTTTAATTTTGAAACAGACACGAAGTCCATACCAAAAACACCCACTGCCTGCACAACGCAGATCGATACAAACAGACAACAGAACAAGGGTATATGGATGTGCGAGGGATGGATAACCCCCAAAAGTTCGGTATGTTGCAAAAACTATATTACCTGCGCAAAGAGATTGATTGTTTTCGCATACTTCTTGCTTATTAATTTGTCAACTTTATTCAAGTACCACGGAATTAATTTGCATGGAAATTTCAAGGAATATGTAAATGGGCCAAAACGTAATATTAAGGTTTTGGTGGGAATCTTGGTTATCGTCTGTATCAAGGAATCATCTCACCAGGACCTTTCTTCCACTCCGCATGTTTCAGATTGTGTTCCGCTTTAGTTCACTTTATCCGAAACAACTGTCTTGTATTTTGTCTGCTATGGCTGATGAGCGCATGCGCCAACTCGATATGTTACCTTACCAAATTGTGTAGCATGACAGAACTGCTGCATGATCTCAAAACAACAGTTGTTGACAGAGAAGCATTCAGGAATTGGTAGCGTCTCAGTAGTGAAAAAGGAAAACTAAAAGTTTGCTGCACGTCCACACATGACAAAAAAAACGTTTTTCTGCGTACTTTATGCGCATTTTCAATTCTTGTGTAGTTTATAAACCGGGGTGTCCGCCAGCCAGTCCACCGGCACACCTTCTATGCTCGACTGCTCGTATTCGACGAGACATTAGTGCAGCCTCATTTTGCAGTTGTAAATTGCTCTGACGCTTTGATGAGTATGCTGTGATCCCCCGTCTTAACGCGCTGTCTGCTATTTTGCAGTTATGAACTGCTGTGTCTTTGTGTTGAGTGTATTTTGGTCCGATATCCTAACTAGGACCGCAGATAATTCATATTCATTGCACTGGATGCAGTGACATAAAATAAAGAGTGCTTGAAGACGAATATGCATATTGTGTCAACAAACTTCGCCAAAACATTGGTGTGGATAAATGAATGTGACTTCAAATTGTGATGTCACAAACAGTGCACACCAAATGCAAATGACCACCATAGGGCTTTGAATGAAACCCCTCCTACGAAAATGTTCTGCCCACGTCAGAACGTTTGCAACGGAACGTTTCAGGACGCATTGGGGCCAGAACCACAGAGTTACAGCCGCTTTCACACTTCATCTGCCTTGTCTGGTCGTTGTCCATCCGTAGATCGCCGGCGCACGATATATTTGTGAACCAGTGCACGATATACTCGTGCTTCACTTCAAATGCCAACCATTGAGCGCCGGGTCGTATGCTTTCAGAAACACGTAACAACTAGAAACATTTATTTATAATGTTGTTTGACGTACGCTGTGGTCAGGAGGGCATTTCAAAGCAACCATGGTATATTTTGCTTGCAGTCACGCACGCGTTTGGCCGAGGTCCGTAAATAAGATGGGCCTGCTGTAACCATGTGGTTGATTGTCTCGTCACATTGCATTTCATTGGGAGCGGTTTATATTGTAATGTGGATAAACAATCTTTCAGAAATTATCTTACTGAGTTAAAACCGGTCATGTAGATATTTGATGATTTTTGCTTGAGCATAAATATTTTTTTCGACAGCAAGTAACTGTCTCAGCCGTGTGTTCGACGCTGCTTCACAAACATTCGCTCTCGGCAGATTTCAAATGACACGTTAGTGTAAAGCATTTGTGAACGCATGCCAGTGTGATGGGGATAAATAATTACTCAGAAACGTTTTTCACTGTGTTAGAACATGTCTCGTAGAGATTTGACGATTTTTGCTTGAGGACAAATCATTTTTTTAACAGCAAGTAACTGCTGGAGCCGCCTGTTCGGCTGCTTCAAAAACATTCGCACTTGGCAATTCGCGCTGCTTCACGGACATTCGCACTTGGCAGTTTTCTAACGTCCAGTTAACGCAAAGTCTTTGTGAGCCAGGAAGGGCATCGCGAAGAATAACACCCATTGATTTGCGAAAAAGCACTAATTTACTGATCGCGGCGTGAGATCTTTTCGCTGCTTCCCAACAATGCACATCGATGGAGATTTAGAGTTCAACAGAGAACAGTAAAGGTTGGTGCCAACAATAGCTCACATTGAACACTTGCCGCTCGTCTTTCTCATCGCAAGAACGACAAGCACCTGAACGTACGTGCATAACCTTTTCACAAATCTCAAACCGTATTTACGACCAGCTGATAAAAATGTTGTAGTTTTTTCCTCTCGTTTCATGCACTACCATCTTGACATGCGGTTGCTACGAGGTAATCACGACATTTTCTGTGATATTCACAGTTTTTTTGCAACAACAACAACAGCAGAAGCGTTACATTTCAGCATCCAAGAGCTGACAATTGTCGAATGCTCTGGCCGCGTGTAAATAAAATTTTGCGTTGCATTTTTGTGCGAAAATAAAATTTTGCGTTTTAGCGTGGTAGAATGTGTGTAATAATTTTTTTCGTAGTTCAGTCAGTGCAACGAAAATATCTATGACAGTTTTACATATCGAAACGAAATAGTGCTGTAAGTTTTAGTAAGATCGAACCAAAACTGAGTTATGTAGCGATAGGCAAAGCACAGCTGAACGCATGTACGTTTTCGGACGGAGTCGAAAAGCAGAAATGCTGTCTATGAAAACTATAACTTTTCTTCTCTGCAATTTGTTAATTTAAAACTTGGCAGGATGCTTTATAACAGCTATAGCAACTGTTTCTGTGATTTTTATATTTTTCCCATTCTTGGAATAGGCGCAATAAACTTTCAAATGTAAAAAAACAGCCAACCCACCCTTGTTTTAGGTGTCATTTCTCTCCAAAGCAAGTGGAAAAATTATTTGATTTTGTTTTTCGTAAACTACGCAATGTCGCTGACGTTTTTGTGCAGAATTGTTATTTCTATCGTGGATCGTTTTCCCTCCAGAGCTTTTTTTAAACAAGGCGTTGCCCTCTCAAGCGTCAGAGCGAAAAACATACCGGCGTCCAAACGTGAGACAGCAGCCATAAATAGATCGTGTACCGGCGGTTGATGTTTAACACTATTGTCCGCTTACGCGTAACACTTGGTGGAACAGTACATCCAGAGTAGAACGATAAGTCTAACCCTCGCCAAGGCCAGGTAATGCACGAATGTGTTCTGGCACGCACACACCCTCAAACAAACACTGTAACGTCCGAGCATCAATCGCAAAGTAAAACGCGGATGTAGTGTTCAAAGAATAAGGACATATATGAACAATATGGCTGCATCAAAGCGCGTAAACATATGTTGTTAGTCTTTCCGGATCTTTCAAGAGACAGGTAGATTTTTTCTCAAAAAAGCCTGAAAGGTAGGAATGTTGCATTGTACCTGATGACTACTAACACTCGCTCGCCACGGCAGATCGTATAGAGCCCTACACCCACAACTATAGGCTACACGCAATCTCTGCATGCATGACTTCCTGAAATTACACCATAATTGTGATGCATACATGGGTGGACAGAAGGTCGAAAAAGTGCATATTTTGCTGCGTTGTTTTGTGACCATGGAGCGATACAGCTCACGCGGAACTGCGTTTGCTTTACTAATCCACGTTATAATTTCTTAGCTCTGTCTTCCGTCACTCGTGAATACCATCCCAAAGTAGTTGATCTTTGCGTTTCTAGAAAGGCACAATGTAACGGTCTTGGTTTTCATTGTTATTTGGTGGCATGGACCAGAAAAATGGTCTATTGGTGTGGTGTGTCTTATTCATGCGTTTTTGTGACTGAAATTACGAAAAAAATGCATCAGGAAAAAAACAACGACATTAAAGACTAGACATTAATTGGATGCTGATGAAAATACAAAGACATGAAAACTTGAGGCTTGGAAAATTGATAAGAACTGATATACAGTAGTTGAATTACCAAGGGTTGGCGAAGAATCTCAAGAGTCAACAGTTCAATCAGCTCTGCTGCTAGCGCAAATGAGTTTTAAATCGAAGACGTTTCACAGATAATAAAATGGAAGTAACCAATTACTAAACAAAATTACACCAGAAATTAGAAGCGAAAGAGTGTGCATATGTACGTGGGGATTGGGATTTCAACTAGGTACGTAATGATAAAAGAAAAACGATAGAAACTAAAAACAATGAAACAGATACATAAAAGTGACAAATTAATCAAACAAAATTAACAGCAACGTTGACAAGAAAGCAGGATATTCTTATATTGCTTTTCAAATAAATATGGCGAGAAATATTTAAGATTTTCAGGAATATCAGACAAGAATGCAAGCTCGAAAGCTTACAGACGTGAAGCTCACTCCAACAACATTTTCTGCGAAGAACATCTGGTGTAACGTCAATGAAACAACTTTCATGTCCATTGTTTGGTAGTTCTATTCTTACCTTTGAGTCGTAAGTTTGAAAGACGTAGGCTACTCTGTAATACTTCCACGTCACAACATGCAACTTGGTGTCTTACAGTGTTACTGTGGTGTTAACCACAACGCTTAGAAATAGGCGAATGGAATATCTTTTTCTTTTTAGATGTAGCATAAGCAAGTATTGATTGATGTGAGAGTTTTTGATTCGGATGTCAGCGGCTACTGTCAGAAAACTTAATTATCTCCCTTTAGTCGGCATAATTTGTTTATCAACATCCTTCGCTGTTGTTTAAAGATTTTCCTAACACGTGGATGTAAAATATGAGATTTAAGTTGTGTTGCTTCTAACAATCGCAACTGTGAGTTTTTTCTTTCAGAAACGAAGAATATATCATATTCGCTCGTATACGTCAGGAAAGATTGCTTAAAAAACTGAGGTTGTGTTTAAATGAACTGTTTCCTTTTGTGTCCAAAAGACAATAGCAACTCCATTGCACAAGACATCACAATGCTGTACTATGATTATAATGCATTAACACTTATACAGCGGTAGGATCACAGTAACAGGTAAAAAAACATTAAACAAGCAACGACGGTCAAAGTCCGTATTATTTTCGAAGTGGAAGTCGTTCCATAAACGTTGTACAGGAATTAAAATGAAACGAAAGCACATGGGGGAAGATTAACGCAAATCGTATAACTTCTTTACTTTTGCCTGTACGTAAGTATGCTTTCTGAATTTTGGACATTTTTTGACAATTTCACAGAAGACAACCACATCTTTGATGGTGATAAATTTGCGTGGATAGGGAAGAGTTCGTGATATTGCCTTCTTGAAACATACCAAATCAGTGGCAATTGCATATGAATTTTTTTGCACAAAATATCGTTGCAGCTCAAGTTGATAAACATACCCTTAAATGCCAGACATTGTTCAGAATTAAGAAAACGAACAAAGACGGTTAGTCTCTATGCATTATTTGAAGCAATTTCAGAAATGCCAAACATTTCTTCAAGATAAAGAATGACAAATACTCTTCAGGATAACGAAACCAATAAAAACGGTTGGTCCCTACGCACTATATTAGGCAATTTCGCAAAAACGCTCTGCGTGCCCAGTGAACCTTTTCATGACATTACCACGTCAAAACCTGACCAGAGCAGATGTTTTGCCTCAACGTTGTGTTCAGCACAAGCAATTTACGGTTGATCAGCAGCACTGGCTCAGAGTCAGTGTAATCTCACATTTGCCAGTAACAAAAAGCGTCTAAAATTGAAAACGAGTCCAACTGATTGAAAGTGACAGGTTATTTCTATATCCACAGCTCACAACCTTTTTCGTTTCCTTCTGAGTGAGAACATTGTTCTCGAATTTGAATTATTTGAGGCTTAAAATGCGTTAGTTACTGCATTAAGGAAATACTGTTTCAATTTTGGTTTCCATTTAAACCAGTGTTTCCCAACCTTTTCAAGACACACACTCATTTTCGGACCAATTTAAATCTTCGTTTATTCAAAGAGAGACTGTGGATACGAGAGCAATACAAACACTAGCTTTAGAAAAGTTGGTTTATCGCCCACATTAAAAAATTTCAATGAGAATCTCGTCTCCGAGTTTGTTTCACAAGTTTGTCCAAATAAGGGCCTGTGGTCGTCAAGGCACACCTGAGAGCAAACCGCAGTTTTGAACGGCATAGGTTTCAAACAATTGCAACTGTGAAGTTTTTTTCTCTCCCGCGCAACTGTGTTGAGCATCCAGCAGACTGCAACCTCTTCAAAACAATAACCTTATCAAATTCGGAAGAATTCGGCCATCAACTTTAAACCACGATAACAATTTATGAAACTGTCGAGGGGCGCCCGACGAGACAACATGTTCAACAGTTTTTTTTCGGTGTCACAGCGCCTTAGCTTTAATTTGTATGAAATTGTTTATTGTTTGCGCCAATAAACTCTCTCTCTCTCTCTCTCTCTCTCTCTCTCTTGCCAACAAAGAACTTATCATGTTCCCTCGGTCAAGACAGATATTGTAATAAACCGACGTTGACGGCACGATAGTCCGCAGTTATTTGTCCCACAGCAAAAAAACGTTTAGGTTTGTTCAAAAAGCTGTGCATCCTTTGTGTACACAAAAGACAATAGCAACGCCAGTGCACAAGACATTGCAATGCTGTACTATAATTATTATTTCTTAAATGCGTAAGCAGCTGTACGGTTAAAAGATATAAAGCATTGATCAAAGAAGGAGCAGTCCAAAGTCAGTATTAATTTAAAAATGGAATTCCTTTAATCAATGTTGTACAGGAATGAAAATGTAACGCAAACACAAAGGAAAGAAATTAATGCAAATGAGATTGACTCTTTGCGTTTTGCTTTGTAGCAAGTATGCGTTCTAAATTCTGATTTGACACACTCTGTTTTCTTGGACATTCTTTCGACAATTTCACAGAAGAAAACCACATCTTTGAAGATTATAGATATGCATACAAGGGAAAGTGTGCACGATGTTAATATCTGGAAACATAAAAAATGGATGCAGTTGCATGTGAAATTTGCTGTATTAGAATCTGAGTGCAAGTCAAGTTGGTCAACAAGCCCTTACATGCCAAGGATTCTTTAATAGGATAATGAGACTGAAAAACACTGTTAGTCCCTGTTCTATTTTAAGCAATATCAGACAGACGTTATTTTTGATCAGCAAACCATTACATGACATCACAACGCCAAGTTGAAGTTGACGTCACAACCAAACAAGTGTTTTGCCTCAATGGCGTCTTCAGCATAAGCAATTTACGGCCGATTAAAAATATTTGTTAAGAGCCTGTGTTGTAAAACGTTTACACGGATCCAAGAACATGACAATTGACATGTCAAAAATGATTGTTTTACGATATACTAAAAGTGGTACGCAACGATTGCACACGGTTGTTGTAGCTTTCCAGCGCAAAGATATGTAGATTTACATTTGTTCACAAACGACAACAAAGGTTGCGAGAGGGAAGGTGATCCACAGGTTTGAGCTACTGCTTTCCCTCACTTGCTAAATCTAACACAGAGAGAAAAATCCTACACACGAATGCAATGAGTTCCAACAAATGACCTCCTACAATTGGGCAAAACCTAACCAACTACAATCACCTTATTTCAAGCAATACACAAAAACAAACCTAAAGTATGTAAGGATCTTGCATGCACTGCACATTTTGTGGATGCCTTAGAGAGCACCACTAATCCAAATAATTCTTGCCACATTTTGCGCAGTTCTTTGACGTGTTATGACCTTTTTCACCACCTAGTGTGCTGGCAATGCCGTAACCTTCGTCACAGTGTTCTTCATGCAATTTTTAAGGCGCACACTGGAGTTGGGGTTGTCAAAGTTACGTCCGCAATCGTGCTTGCGCATTCTGACAACGTTTTAGTCATAACAGCGTGTTGTTTCCGGTATTAACGGGTCTTTTCGTTGCTCCGGAATTGGTATTAGTTGGTTTTGACGTTGTAGTGAAAGCAAGTTTTTAGGAAATACCTATGTCCCAGTTTTTCATTGTAGCTCCTTGTGTTCTGATTCATTCATTTTAGTCTTAGTTTGTTTGTTTCCTCTGCCCTTGTGTTAGCCTGAAAAATTTCCACCCGCAAGCAGTGCTTTTAGATTTAAGACTGAGAATGTCTACAGCAGCGTTGCTTGAAGTCGAAAAGCTTTCTCTGTTGCCTGATATGTTGTGGTTTTAAGGTCGCATATTTTGATTTTTAGACATGACGTTGCCGATTCAGCAAACAGGAATTTGTTGTTAGTCTTTTTTTAGAAATTCAAAGCATTCTGTATTTCAAAGTTCAATACGTTTTTATTCCGTGTTTGGCAACAAGCTGGACTTCATTCAGCTAGTAAACCATTTTGAGTTTTTCCTGTTTCAGAGCTGTTGCATGTAGTATTCTTTTGTAGGCGCTGTCTAGCTTACGTTCATATTCAATGCACGAAATGAATGTTAGTGATTATTTTACAACAAACAAGAAATTTAAAAAAGCAGAAGAACGTAACCTCTTCGCAAAATGATGTGAATATCCCACATAAATGATTTGAAAACTCCACAGTACATTAATTTTAAAAAATGCATGTAAAAATTCCGCAGCAGAACGTGGTATAAATGAAAATTTACTTTTAGTGTTATGTCAAGCGTAGTAAACGCGAAAAGCAACCACTTAATCCCACACACTCCTTCCCAGGAACCTTAACCATGCATGTATCCGTCGCACTGAGACCTATCGGATTGGTGCAAACCGATATGCGCAACAAAGATTTATTTTCGTTGTTTTGATGCACTTTAATCCTCTTGCATGTCAAGTTGTCAGCAAATCCTACACTACTACAGCTGCGTAATATATAGGTGATAAGGACTCGCAACGTTATTGCTGTACAGAACATATGGGCAAATGTGTTTCCAGTAGAGTTTCAACAAGTAGTTATTTTAACCAAAACCCTTCGTTAACTTTTGGACGTAGCATCCGCCGTCTCTGACTAAAGTGCGAGTGCAAGAGAAGGCTTGTGACGTTTTTCTCTCAAGGCAGCCGCAAACGCGCAGCGGAAAGCATGACGTAAGGTCGAGAACAATAAGGAAATCATTCTCAGCATTGACTAGACTCGACTTTGCAAGTATGGAAGCTAGCAGCCCTGACTAAGAAGTTGCAACATTGTGAGCGTTTTCTGAAACTACGGTCAAGGCAGATTATGGTTAGAACTCTTCAGTGTTGCAGCGAAATACAAGTTAGGAGGTCACGTGGTTTGTAGAAAAAAACAAAAGTAAACTTTGAATGAGTAACAATATGCCCATCTGTCAGTTACTGTTTAATCCTAAACTCGTTCATTTCATGCGTTTAAGTTAAACCTCAAGTTCGAGAGAGGTTTATTACTCATCTTGTTCTGATATTGATACATTTTACTGCACCGTTTGGAAGATAAAATTTTTGCAAGTTTCTTATTTCACCTTTTAGCATTGTTCAAATAATTTGTTCAAATGCTTGCACATACATGTTTTTCACTCTGTACAATCCTTACCGCTTTCCAATGAGTATTTCAGATTTTTTAAGTCTTGATATTGAGATTCCAAATTCTAATTGCACCCAAAGGCCGACAAAAAAGAACTAAAAATTGTGTTCTATTGGCAAAGAATGTACAATCGTCCTCCGGGTGTGATGAAGAAACATAAACATAAAAAATATTTTATCAATTTTACATTCCTGAAACAGCAGAAATCAAAATTATCCAGCAAAACAAAATCAACATTTGAAGAATATTTTCCTACGTTTCGATGGTGCAATCGCAGTCAAAATCGACGTATCGGCAACGTTTTATTGATGAAAGTGACGCGAAAGGATTTTGAGCTTTAATTTCACTTTATTAACAAAAATAGCACTCCTGAACAAGGCCTAGAGTTCATTTTTTGAAAACGGACATAAAAATCGACCATTCTGTAGGTATTCTGAAGATAAGAAAAGAGTGGAAAGCTACGGAAAGAATTAAGCGTTTTTCGGTAAAGCAAAATGTGCAAAAAGTAGCTTCCAAAAAATACAAAGTGTTACTTTTCTTAAAGATTTTGAAGCATTAAAAAAATCAAAAACTCCTTGTTCTCAAACGTTCCGAACACAAAAATGCATTTTTCCAACAGAAACCCGTCTAAAAATGTTTTCGTTGCTTCTTCAATGATAGCTCTTCGTATTTTTGTGAAGTGTGGAATTATTTTTATTGCAGGAACACACGTAGTTTTCAAAGGGTGGACAAAAAATAGCTTCCCTCCGAAGAAAGAATGAGTGATGTTTCTGGTTTTCTTTTTTTGGTTAGTTGAACCACCTGCAAATTTCCCGAGTCAAAAATTGTTTGAACATTCATTCAGGCATACTTGATGCGAAAAAATTTGTAGAATTAGTGTGACAGAGTTTTGAAATTTTTAAAATAATTTTGCAAGGGAAGATACTGTTCTTTTTTAATAGAAAATTAATCAAATATCATTACGTATATGTCTTCGAGGTCGATTTATTGCAAATTGTTCGTGCGTTATACTCAAACAGATGATTCAGCGCAAACTTCATGGACCGCGACATATGGTTTATGTTGATTCATATCTTCTTTTTCTCAGAAAGTAAAAATTAAAAAAATTGTAAAAGAGTAACAGTTTCAAAAACCGTGTGCAAATCCCACAAAAATTTATGTGAATATTCCGTAAAGAGCTTTTCAATGTTAAATGAATGTGAAGTTCTCTCAAGATCACTCTAAGTGTAACATTTGTAAAAATTCATGTGAAGCTTCCACGACCAAAAAAACTATAATTTACATTTACAAGTTTCCTTTGATGCTACACTTAGAAAAAATGGAATGAAACCCATTAGTTTAAACATTCGTCATCACTAATGTTAGAATCACATATTACTGTGGTTGAAACATGTCAAGCTGACAGAAAAAATATTACTGATTCCTGGAACAAAAACACAGTCAATGTTTTCTTTGCATGGATAACTTTCAAGTTTGTTTTGTGACGACCAACGATAACATCGCATTATGCAGACGATAATGACGGTATTTCTATGGAAAAAAATTGGAAAATATTTTTTCAGTACAGTCAAAAAACATTAAGGTAAAACAACTTCAAAAAAACATTCGCTAGCTTGTAGGTTGAGAAGCAGTATCATCTCCCCAGATGCGTAGCCAGAAATTTTGATAGGGGGGTAAACAAAACCCGAGTCATTATATTTAAATATTTTATGCCCCTTGTTATTAAAGCATCATCTACAAAACGTGCAATTGTCCAGCATCTTTTTTCCTGAAAAATTGGTTGATGTTTAGAGAAATGTAAGGCCTACTTTCATTGAGCTGACAATAAACTTTGTTTTCAGCAAAGTTCCAAGCTTCTTTCGTGGATCAAACTACCATTTGCTCATAAGACGTTTTTGATAAAGCGCTTGTAAAAATCTGGATGTTATAAGTGCAAGATCACCTGCTATGCTTTCGGCGGCCAAATTTGTAGCTGAACACAAATTGACTGTGGCCTCCAATATGATTGCGCTTTTTATATTTACACGCTTCTTATGTACACCAACACACGTTCAATTGTATCCGAGTAGCAACTTTGCTCTAAGACGCCGACTTCCGAAGCAGGCCTTCTAAAAAAAGTACATGCATATAAAACATGGTTTTCGTCGTCCAATCCTTGAAAGACTATTTGGCGTATGAAGTTGATAAATGTAAACGCTAGACTTCCTCAATGCGTTTGAAAAGTGTTTGGATTTTTTGTCGCTATTAAACGCTATGAAATGCAACTGCGGCAGCATTTTGTGCACTACGTGCACCAAACTTACTTACGATAAATGATTATGTATTTAGCTAGCTGTTCATGGTCAACAAAAAAATTCACAAGCTTGATGAACACAAAATCATAAATTTGGTGAAGTTACACAAGTTCTCTAAACACACCTGCATATGTTTGACCTATTCAGTCTACACAAAGTGTGAAATTGTTTGTGTACTGTATTTGCCAAAATGAAGGCACACTCGATTATCACTCGGCTCTGTACTAGTGTTAAGAAGCACATGTAGCGGCAGCTCAACACAACAGTTGGTTGGTTGACCAACCGTTCGAGGAGAGCCGCGTGAATATATCTTTTTTATCCAGTAGTGTTTAAATAACAAAATCCAAGCGACTTGCAACAAAATTCAATTAATTATCTTTTTAGTCACATGCATTATATGGCATTTATAGAAGACAGATTGCAAGCTATCTGTATGTACATTAGGTAATGGCTGTGTCAGTACTCTCAGCAGTTACAGAATTAAAAACATCTTCGTACTTATTTACGTTAAACACTTTGAGATGATGCGCAGGCCCAACTCTGATTACTTGGCAAGACAGGACTGATTTTTTACTCGCCCGCTGGCCTGCAAGGTAAAGGAATAGTATTGATGAAAAAGTTGAGTCTCCGCACAATTGTGATTGAACCCTAGCAGTACATGTTTAAGATGCTTAATCGTCATAAATACTGTAAATAACTGGAATGGATGCTATTGTACTAAACAGTTACTATAGGGCAGTGGTTCCCAAACTTTGATGCATTCCTTCCTTTGCTCATTTTGGAACGTTTCATTCCTCCCCTATTAAACAAATTCAGCAGGATGGCTGAAAGGTCAAAACGTCATTTTCAAATAGGTAACTGAAATCTAAAGTAGAAATTCCACCCCTGATCTCACAAAATTCCTCCTTAGGGAGAAATTCCTCACCGGTTGGGAACCACTGCTATAGGGTAATAATAGCTTTGAAACTGGATCACTTTTTAGGAAACGTTTGAGCTTCAAAATATATCAAATGCCTTTCACAACCATATTCACACATTTAGTTTTACAACTGCTCAACAACAAAAATCTACGATATTCTTTCGAGGCTTTGGCTAATACTACTGACAAGGATTAGTTATATTTGTAGCAGGCCAGAGTTACTAGAGAGTAACTTTTGTAATGGTTGTCTTAAAAAGAGGTTTACATCAAGTGGGATACAGCAAACTGGTGCGCCCCAAATAGCTGTGAAAACCGTTACTCCTTGTTTTTACCTGGTCTTGAGGTTAGTTATTACAAGCGGTTAGGTGCAAGTTTGTTTTTCATAATCACCAACACCCACACGAAGCTTAAACGTCAGGTAAAGGTCAGCCATGAGATGAATTGGCTACCTCTTGCACTATATACAACATTTTAGATTAATCGTGGACCATTTGTAAACCATATTGCTTTGATAAGGTTCGACTGAAGCTGAGGTATAGGTATGTTCCCTTGAGCAGTTTCGTTTATTTGCAATAAACTATTTCCTTGAGTTACACAGGAAAAGCTTGAATAACCTGAAAATGTTTGGTGCAACTTTTTCAAATTGACGGCAATTGCTCCCATTGGTCCCCTCCTGGCTGCGCGCTTGCTATGAATAGAGAGGGCTTGCAGTGTTGTTTTCCTCAGGGTCAAAAGCGGAGCGTTCAGGATCACTGTCTTACAGCAATACGAAAATCGCTCTCTGCCGTGACTGGTGCAGCACACAAGATGGTGCCTTGAAGATTAAGTCGGAAATTAAATTATCAACCTTCTCTGTTACTGTGGCAAAGAATCTTTGTCATTTCGAACTCTCCAACTAACTCATAAAACCGCCCAACCACCTATAGGCCAGTTCTGCTAAATCACATTCAGTAGTAATTTAAGAGGAAAAAGTATTGCAGAAACTCAAGCCCTTAGAAGTTAACTTTTATTCGTATGTTTTCCTTCACAGCCTGATATAAGGTGATGCATGATTATTTTTCAAAAAGGCCCAAATGTCAAAAACAACCCGGGAACATAGTTTTTACTTTTGAAACTGAGGGAAACGGTAAACGTGATTAATTTAATGCGACCTGTTTTTTTTAGTATTACCTTCATTTACTATTAGGATATACGCGTATCCAATAGAAATTAATCTAGTCTTTTTATGTGTCTATGGATTAACATAACTAGGCAAGTTCTGCTTTGTTGTTTGTATTGCTATCTTGCACTGTTAGATACGATGTAGTTGTGTCACGTGTGTCCAATACTTCGCGTCCATGATTGTAGCATTCACACTACATTGGCATTTTCTTCTGTGGGAAAGCCCTTCCTAGTAATTATGAGTGACGGAACGACTATCTTGCTTTCTACCAACTTTCATTACAGATAAACAATTTTAAAAGCAGATAACTTGGTCATGGCAAATGTTGAAGAAAATCATGATCTGCAGGGAAAGACAGGGAAGAACCTTGTCGAGGTCATGCAGAATGTAATTAACACGGACATTTGGAATGATCAAGATACTTATCGGTTCATTATGAATGGTGAGAAGGTGTTTGACATTGAGGTGCGCAACAGAGGACAAAAACGCAACGCCATTGTCAAGTTCTGGACAAGCAAAGATTGGTGGAATGCACCGAAATATGCTGACCTCATAAATTATATGGGAAGAGGAACTGCAGAAAAACTTCGTGCATTCTTAATCACAAAACTTGATGAATGGAATGCTGACCCGTGTAACCTACGATTCCAGATATTTGTGTTGTTTCAATTTGAGATAGCCAGAAGAATAAGAGGTGACGACGGAGGAATCCCAGACTGGAGCACAACGAAACATGCCATTGACATCGCTATGGATCTCGACACTCACGACGCTTACCAAATGTTGATCAACATATTTTCAGGGAATTATGATGAAAGAATGATGCATTATAATGAACTCATAAGGTATATCCGTTTTTTTCTGTTTGAAATTTATTAGGCGAGGAGAGTTGGCATTTCTTTGCTTGTACCAAACTAAAGGACGTACGGCAAAAAAACGTGGGAGGCACTTCAAAGAAATATTGACTGCTGAAAACGACCAACACGTAGCTTTATATTGTGTGAAAATAAGTACTGTAGAAGGTACGTATTTTGACAAACTCCTGTTCACCCCCAGCTGAAACGGTTTCGAGAAAGATGCGAATGGAACCCGAGCTTTTCGCCAAGTGAGGTTAATTGATCGCTTAATTGGTTGATCGCTCTAATGTGGACAATAAATGCTTTTTGGCATCGTAACTGCTCTTAATTTTATTGCTGGCGTTAGTGTAATTTTGAAGTACGGGTAATAAGGCGTGTGAAATTCATTTTAGGAAATTTTTTGAATAAATTAATTACCAATTCACTTCCCAGACAAGAGCTACTTTCACAAAAACTTTTATCCGCCGCTAACAAATAAATAAATGGCAAAGGACAAACGCCATACTCTAGCTAGCTATTTAATGGGTGACTTAAATATTCGAATTACAGCTGATGCGAACATTGGCCGTTTTCATGTTCTTAAAACAAGGTCATTAATAATACAGACCAGTGGTTCTCAACTTTACGATTTTGTTAGAGAGCCGCACTAATCAAATTTAAGCACAAGTCAATTGACACGTTTTGATTTACAGCAGAATGAAGTCTATTACACAAAAAGTCAGAGGTTTTATTAAAAGACTGCTGAAGGCCGCACAAACGGTACTTGGGATCCGCATGCGGCCCTCAGAACAGCGGTTGAGAACCACTGATATAGACAGTTACTACAAATAAAAAGTTACGAGTTGAAAGGTAAAGTTCATGGCAAATTTCAACAACACTCTCTCTACTAACATGTTCACATTCAGCATGCAATTACTTCACTGGTATCCATGTCAATAACAACTTTATCGTTGTTGGACGAGTGTCCAGCAACCGCTTCTGAAAGCAAGGTGGAGGTTTTCCTCTGTAGTTGTTCGCATGCCCAACAACCGCACCGTATGTGCAAAGACAACCACTGGCGAAATTGGATAAAACACGGGTATTTATACTGTTCGAACACAGCTTGTCAATACGTGATTGGTTATACCTCCAGAACCAAAGCATATCCATCATAGTAAGAATGTACAACAACGTGGAGAAAAAAGTATACATTAGGCAACTGGTGGCGTAGCTAGAGGTTTGAGCCATATAAACTTAGCTGAAGGGGGTCGACTAACCAACACTCAGAGAAAAACATGATGTATAATCCGGATGCGGATGGGCTATAGTAAAACTCTAAATCACAGGAAAATACTCCGAAAAACGGAAATAAACAACAACCTACTGAAAACCAAAAAAATGCTAAATACTGCAGTATAAAGTGTGGGCCCGGTTTTTACATTTAGCTTGGCAGGGGGCGGTTCTCATTCCTGCCTCCTGTCAGATACGCCACTGCATGCAACTCTTATCACACGCTTCTAATACTTGTTTCTTTTTACTCGTTGCAACCTCTCCGTTGGCGTTGCGTTGTATGTGTGTATCACCACGAACGGGATGTGCGCGAAGAACAACACCCATATATATGTGGCGCGAGCAAGCAATAATAGACTGATCATGGCATGTGATCTCTGTTGTTGCTTGCTGCCACAGTGTGAAGCTTTGTGCACATGCCCCTTGGATCTTCCGATCGCAATACAACGTTCAACACGACGACCTCGGGACTTATCAGAGATTTCTTCTAAAAGAGAAAACACCAAGACAAAAGTTGAGCGATTAGCTGCTGCATGTCACTTTTTGTATGGCGTTTAACTAACCTTTCTTGTTCGTATGAGATGGTTACAAAGATACTTGGGATAATTTCAATGAGCGCCGCAACAACGTAGCAATACTGACGCGGCACAGCATGACGCAGTGTCAAAACACATCGGTGCTGCTTCGTCTTCGTATCTAATTGTTCAAGCGCCATAGCTTAGAGACGATGCTTCCCTTTACTGCAATATCACAGGTTGAATTGGTAAGTTTCCCATGAAGCAATACAGTACTTTGGTTTAGTGTTTGCAAAAATGATTTAGTTATTTCCACGTTTCTTTTCTTGTCATCAAAAATCCAGTCTGACCTTGATGTCTTTTCAAATAAAACTTGCGTTATCCACAATTTCAATAATCAGATGCTTCGTTATTGTTAATGTTGCTTTTAAGACGCTTTTTGATCTTGTTCCATTTGTCTTTTGCTATATCTTTTCATCACAATCCTTGTCTGTTTTTGAGGTTTCCAACAGTTGATATTGGGAAATAAAAAGTGTTCCAGCAAAGATCGAGATTTGGAGAGTTTCATACTTGTCTTTTGGTGCTTGAGATTTTTCGTGCTTTTTTACTGAATTGCCGGTTTTACTCTGTGCCCACAGATTTCGCTATTCTAGAATTTGAGGATGGTCTTCTCGGCGAAGTTGATCTTCCTTTACACGAAAGAGTGATCTGATTTTTGCTGAAGCCTGAATTGTGGCACTTGGTTTGCAAATATTTTAGTAGCTTGATTCATTTCGTTGCAGACAACTTTATCAGACACTGAACATTTTAGGTCATACCGTTGCTGTTGCATCTTGCAAACCTGTGATACTATCGAAACGCTGTGGACGGTTATTTTGTATGACAACTCACCGATAGAGCAAACGTGCCGCAGTGTTTTCAGAAAATTCTGAGGAAAAGTGCATTCAATAAATTAGGGTGAATAACCGGTAAATGTCGACTGAAGCACTTCCTACAATCTTCATATATATTTGCACAAAGAGCATAAATATGTGACAATTACAAGTAATGATAACGCGCAAAACTTGTTCCGTGCTAAACTTACCTTCTTTTGTCTTGTTTTCTGTACAGAATGCAACAGGAAATGCAGAAGAGGAACATGACGAGATAGAGGAGACAATATGCATAAGACCTAATATGAGACATAATGTGTTTCCCGATGTAGGAAAATGTTTGGAAGCAGTCTGACAGTAGACACGACAGCCTGCAAACCTATATAACGGCAGTTGGTCACTGTTTCCTGTTGCGCATGCGAACGTTCAACGCTCTTGTTCACCGTCATTCCACATCGAAGGGTTTAATGTTACGTTGTTCTGACTTCACATTCAAGTGTATTGGATGCTTTGTTGTATATCCGAATATAATCGAAAGAAGCAGTCAGCTTAGAGTGCTACTGGAGAGTTATTAAGGGACAAAGTGGTGAGAGCCTTTTATTCGCCTTGCTTTGTCTTGGCAACTTCAAGACGTCAGGTTGCTCAGTTGGGGGACTGACATGTGCTTCTGTAACAACTAGGTTGACCCCTCAACTAGTAGGGATCGCTGTGGAATCATAATCGACCGACTCATCGGCATCGCAACCAGCTCAGAACTCTACATTGTCAAATGATGTGCAACAAAATAAGTCATGGATATCAATTAACTTAAGTTAAAAAATCAATTTGTAATGCATTAATTGGTTTCAGATGAAAAAGGTCATAAGTTCTTGATAATATCTTGATAAAGTACACAATCACAAGCTTTTTATTTGCGGGTCTTGTCAATGACTTTTGTCGTGCTGATGAGTCATCAATGCAAAAGCACATCCATGCGTTTGAAGTATAACAAAAACGATTGGAGTATGTAACACAGGGGTGTACAACGTTTTGCTATTGCCGGCCGCAATACTTTCATTAATATGAAGTACGGCCGCCAATGAGTTCGAGTTATATTTATGAGATACATTTAATTAAATAATATGTTTTATCCGGTATATGTCATTTACTTGTGCCTAAAAGTATAATAAAATGTTAAACATTTTAACGAATTTATTAAAAAAGAAACACCATCATCCAGATTGCTAGGCATCGTGTCGACTGATTTTCTTGTCTTGCGTTTGTTTCGCTTCAATATACGCCAGCACGGCCGCCAAATCTTATATTTTAAATTACATGTGACACAACAGTGGTTCAAGTTTGTTCGACCAGCGAATAATAAACATACAGCATAAAAATAAAAACAAGCAACAATATACCGCACTGTGGAATCAGCACAACAGATAGTCACAGGAAGCTACAGTCAACGCAAACTGCGATAATTCTGCATCACGACATGTTGGGTGTAACGAGACGCATGATTCAGTTTTTATTTAGAGTCAGCAGTGATTTTTCTTGTTTGTGGTCTTTATCGCGGTTATCATTCGTTCGAGCAGTGGTTCGAGCATTGAAAAACTGGGAAAGACCAGTAACAATCTATTAGATTGTTAGACATTCTATTAGATTAGAATCTATTAGAATCATTCTAACAATCTATTAGACTGTTAGAATGATTCTAACATTTGTACTGTTACAATATGTCTGCAGAAATTGTGATGGCAAACATACTTATTGTCCATACATCATTTTTCGTTCGTGGTGCCACCATCAAGGAGATCTTGACATCACTCAGTTTCTTTGGTAAAAATAGGCGCGTGGCACAAACAAAACCGGCTACCTCGTCGAATGAAGAGGAAAAATCACTTCAGCTTAATTGCTGAAGTATTATGTCGCAAGTTAAGGCAGTTACGCGCTAGAAGATAAAGAAAGACAAGATGAAACTTTTTACGGCAGCTTACGCCATTTCCTCTCTACTATTGGGAATATGAGGGGTTAAGCACAGAGTGTGTAACAATACTTGTAGATATGTGATGGAACGTCACTAAAGGTTGTAATTTACCTTGCAAGATCATTGGTGGAAAAGAAAGCTCAGATTCCTGCACTGACAGGCGCACATGTTGAGATAATGACGTCATATTTCAATTTATGTGACGTCACAGTAGCCCATTCAAACCACAACATTTGCTGTAGTTTTTTTGACGTGCACTTGTGCTCCCCACTTTGAAAAAGATTCCGTCACCCATGTGCAAATGTCGCATTCAGGTGATGTGATTTGCCGTTAATTAACTGCTTTTTCCGATGTGGGTTTTACAAAATCATTAGCGGAAACTCAAAGCAATCTTTAGTGCCTGTGATATGGAATTCCACTTCAACCGCTTGTTGGACTGTGCACGCTTGGCAAAGCGTTAGCTCCAATGCTACTGCGGGCAAATGCTGAAGTTAGTGCTTGGCGAATGCGTTCATTCGATGTTTCAGTTGTGGTTGTCCAATTTCTGTCATCGGTGAAACTGCGGAATTCTGCCTCACTTATCACACCAGCAATCCGATGTAGGATATAATGCGCAGCAACTTTTGACAATAAAATAGAGTTGTTGTTACCGGTTATAAGTCCGCTTTTGGAGTAAATAATTGGTCTCCATATTGGGGGACAACGTTGCTATAAGGCAAAATTATTTCAATTCAATAATGATTTTGCCGTCTTTGGTGTTGAAGATGGAATGCTTCTTCAAAGCAACTGCAAAAGCTTTATTCAGTGGTGCTGCACAAGTGTGGGGAAATGCTTCCACATCTGCCGCCACAATGCAAATCACGTATTTCCATCACTAAATCCTTAAGATTATGGTCAGTGCCTCGTTTCGTTTGAACACGTCTAGAATATATTCAAAAGCATCTTGACAAAAATCGTTTGTATCATTTTTGCAGAAATCTGCAGTAATACGTTTCAGCATGGGCTTCGGAAGGGGGGGCATGGGGCCGGTCCCCCCATGGATTTTGAAATTATTAGCAAAAAAGGTTGTTTTTTCAATTTCGAGGGGTAAAAAACAAATTTCACCACTTTTGGCCCCCCCCTTGGAAAACATTT
>JGI24022J15233_10000803_pt1 | contig 22726 bp, 16 predicted proteins | sample Ectturendosymbi2_FD_15233 | JGI IMG/M metagenome (IMG submission 15233)
ACCTCGTTACGCCCCTGCATTGTCGGGACTTTTCGGCGTCCTACGCAGTCATCCGTAGCCACCGCAGAGATTCGGTGCCCCCACAGTGATTCCGCGCCCAGAGAATTGTGCCACTTTCGCCCCCACCCCGTTACGTCCCTGTACGTTAGCAAACAACTTGCCGGTTTCTGACAGCGTAGCTTATTGTCCAGATCAGGGTTCTCCAAACTAAGGCCGGCGAAGAAATTTTGTCATTGGTGAAAATGTAATTTACTGTATTTACGAAAATTTGTTGATGTGGTGGAATATAACATACCCCGAAACAATCACATTACGTAAGACGTCCGGCCCTCGCCATGTTCTGTATTACCTTATTTGACCCTCGGACAAAAAAGTTTGGAGACCCTGGGCTGGATCATTCCACGTAAATCACATAAATTTGAGTAGAAAAGCAGAAAAACAATGCCAATTTTAACTTTTTTTCTGGTATCTGTGGGATTGGCTGAGATTCATGGCATGAGATGGGCTACAGGCTGTTTCTCACTTGTATTTTCTGGCCTGTGTAAAAGCAGATCCATTATCAGCTCAACAGCCATTGGGTTTGGCTTAAAGATTGTTTGGGGGATTCGTAGTAGTATGCACAAAATTGGAAATTGACTTCATGAGAGAGACTAGAGCTTGAGTTTGGAGGTATTCACTGTGGGTTTGATGGTGTCACCCGGACTGGTCCTACTTCTTTTGAACAGTGTAACGCTTGTTCTTCATAATATTGACCAGTGGGATTGATGTTTATTCTTCACATCAGTAGTCCAATGTCAAAATATGTGAAGCAGTACCAAACACTTGATTGAAACTCTACTCAAATTAGTGGCGTTAAATGTATTTCAGGGCAATACGCTTTCAGGCCCAGTGTGAACTTATCATGCGAATATGAGATCGTTTCTCACGATAGCCAGCAGAGGTACCTAAAATGGGAATAAAGTCATAGTAAATAAATGTCTTTCATTTATTGTAAATGTCTTTCATTTATTGTTTGTTGTTGAGTTGCCACTTCAGCAATAAATGTGCTTCCCATGTGCATGTAACTGCACAAGCTTCGACCGGAAATTTGATCGTCATTTTGCTATTTATTCGGCTCCTAACTTGGAAATTGAGTTGCCACCTCGTAGTGTATGAAGATCCATTCTACTTCTAAGCAGTTCAGAATACGTTTCAGACATTGTTTTCTCCGATGTGCGGATATCCAAAACAGCGTCAAACACTAGCGCGCAGCATGCCTTAGGGCAATGATCCTTAAAACCGGGCCGCAAATTACAAAATGTACACTAGTGTTGACACCACTCACTTTCTGGGCATGTGATTGGCCGCTTCTTCCCATAGAAACACTGTTGCGAGAGAACTCCCGAGCCGCGGTAAAATAGTCAAGCATTGACCGTTCCGCGGTTATAAAAGGGTTGGGGACCATTGCCTTGGTGTATAACTTTCAAACACTTATTGTAGATATAAAAGATTATTTGGGATACCCATAGCGTTCTCAGTTATGCGTAGCTTTGGAAAGATAGGACCTATCTTTTTGGACCTGCTTCAAACTTTTTGTGATTTATGATCAAAGGCGATTTTAAACTGTGGTGATTCCCTGAAAGATCGCATAGCTCAACCAACAAAACAGCCATTTTCTTGGCCTAGAAAAGGTAACGACTTTTGTTTGATACCCAACGATTGTCGCAGAGAAACTGGGGTATTTAAACAAGTGAAGACTTTCCGGCGACCCTTATTTGACTGCACTCCCAAACGCCTGGTCTGGATCCGCCATTGATGTGGATGTACTCCTTGACCAGCCCCTAGCTGGTCAATTTTTGGGCTCCTCCCGTCTTAGAACTATATAACATTATTGGCATTAACGTCTAAACGAACGTCTAAAATATTTTAACATACCACGCAGGTGTAACGTTTCAGACATCAGCCGTGATAGAAACTGACATACAGACAGGGCTACCATCGATCTAGAACCAAAAATAAGGACGGCTGAGCAAAATTTGATTTTATTTCCTAAAATGAAAACAATTGTTTTTGTGTTTGCACGACTGACGTCAGGTCATAAGTTTGCCTATTTAACTATTTGCCTCAGCAATCTCTTATTCTCGACGCCCTTCTTGTAATCGTCACGGAAAACGTTGTTTTCGGTTGCTTATTTCTTTAATCAATTAACTGCTAAACCTTCGCTACAAAAACAGCTCTCGTAAGAATCCTAACTAGAGTAGACAGCTTACGTGCTAACAATTCCTGATAGTGCGTTGCGTCTCTGTGGTGCAAGATTATACTACTTTTATGACGTCAAAAAGTTTGATTATAAAATGTTTACGATGAGATAGCAATGGTTTGTATGTCTATGGTCTGTCAGATACTGCTTGTAATTAAAATTATTATGCTACAGAAAATAAGAAAAAATAAGGATGCAAGTCACAAATAAGGACATTTCTTAGAAATAAGAACAGTGATATTTTCTAAGACGTAGCATTGCAAAATAAGAACAAATCTTAGCAATAAGGACGGTATGGTAGCCCTGCAAATAGGCAACCTATCACCAGACAGAACTTTTCATCCAGCAACGTTCTCAACGTTCATCATTATGAAAGTTTCCAAGGGAAAAAAGGTCCCAGCGTATTGCTTGGCGATGTTTTACATTACCTTGTTTTGAGTTCCAGCAATATCACAGCCCATCCACCCCGTCACAGTTATCGAACAATTGTGTTAAGAATGTGTCCCTAACGCTGTGGTCTGCCTCCAACGCCGTTGCAAAACATTCTTTTTTTGGGGCAGAAGAGCGCTTATGAGAATATCGCATAGCCCTTTGAGAAGCTATTGAATTAAATGCGTACTTTGTCCGTATTTTGATAAGATTTTATACTTTTTCTAATAATTCACGACGTTTGTAATTTATTTCGAACTTTGCTAATTCAGCCTTAAAATATTAATGCTCACTGAAACAAACATTTGCTTAGTGAAAAAATTTCTAATTTTTCTTAGAGGGAACACTGGTTGTTTTCAATCCCTGTAATGTCTGGGACGAATCCGCTAAGTTTCAGTCTCAGGTCACCGCTCTCAACAATATCCTGTCGGCTTCTACCTTTTGTTAGTATCTGCGCAATATGAATGAAGCCTTGTTCGGCGCGATAAGACATTGGAAAAGCAATGAGCAACACTCTGACAGAGCTCGACATTGCGGTAAATCGTGGAACGTGTTTTTACAGCCACAGCGCTGTGTATCCACGCATTGTTAAATGGCTTTGTGTTCAACATCGATTTGCAGGTCAACAAGCTCTTCTTGCAGCGAAACAGGGAAGCAATTAATCTCAACCGAAAATGGTTGCGTAACACGTTCAGGCAATTCAAGAACAATCAAATCGGCAAATGTGGAACAAAAATCGATGACATACAGTCTGTCAAAATGTCACCAGTCAATGTTTCTCCAACTTTGGCTGACCATGTAAACTGATCTAGCTCCCTTCGTCCAGTGCTCTATAAGGTTGCGAGTTTTTTGATAAAACTGGCAACCCCACATTTTATTAACATCATGTTCACGTCGGAATCCTGTAGTTGCGAGAAAACACTGTTTAGCTTGTTGCAGATATCAAGCAGTAATAGGAGAGGTCTCAGCAGACATTTCTGCAAAATGCGGATGGAGCGAAACGTTTGGGGTTTACCTCTGCAGGGCTCAGACGCTGACCTACATGTTTTTTGGGAAAATATTTTTTGTAAATTCATGCAAATTTTTCGTTTTTGGAATAATATTTTCAAGTCTCTTCAAAATTTTTTCATTTTTGAACGTTTTGTTTGTGAAATGCTTTTTTGATATTTTATTTTCAATTTTTTGTTGAACTATTTTTTTAATTTCATGCAAACGTTTCCGTTGGGGCTATATAGTTTTCAAGTTTCTCCAACAAGTTACCTCGCAAACTGGTTTTGTAAAGACATGTCCGGGCAGGTAGGATTTTTGCATCGACTAATCCGATTAAATTTTGTTTGTTCAATTACCATCACCTCGACCTCGTCACTTGTGATGGGGGTGCTTTTATTCTTTAAATTGCGTGCAAGCAAACTTACGATAACAAATTTTACGCGAAATGCTTCACCCATCATTTTAAAGGCAACACTTTGCTGTAGCTTCCCCAGCATATTTGTTTTTTCAAACAGGGGTTGGGAGGAGGTTTAGCGGACGCACTGTAGCCCTCTGAGAAATCTAAACCATGAAGCGACTGAGAGTGGTGATTTGGTAACGTTCATTGACATGGGTTTCGAAAGGATTTTTCCAGAGGCAATAGTGGATTTTCCAGGGGCCGGCCAAAAGTCTTTTTTCCAGAGGGGGGAAACAGTGGTGAAATTTCAATTTACCACCTCACACTGCAAGACATTTTTTTCTAGCAAAACCGTTAATAGCAAATATCGAATCGGAAACTCCAAGGGGAAAATGTACTCCTGCTGCCCCCCCTTTCGACGCCCATGTTCACTGACTACAAACTGAACTTTTCGGCAGTTACCACTGATCTTGAAAATCAACGCAACGTAATAAATTGTTGCGAAACAAGAAACACACGAGTGGTACGCACAACGCGAGTTTTATACAATCGGAAAAGCATTTGGTGTTTGCTCACAGCAGGAAGTTGAACTAGAAGCGGAAAACGAAAATGCTGCATTTTAGGTGCCTCGTTTCGTGAAAGTATACATTTTTAATGAAAAGAGTGTAACACAAAAGATTTTTTTGGAGGAAGTAGGGAAAATCACTGATTTTAGATTTCGAGTGCTTGGGAGTGTGAAAAGCTACATCCTATCCTCAGCATAGGCCACCTTTCACAACCCAGAGCAACGCAGATGCTTTAAGAAAGGTAAACACGAGCACACATTTCGAGTTTCTTCAGTCATTCAAGTGTCATGCTTTCCGCACGTGTTAACGACTCGCAAATTGAAACCTTTTACAAAAGGATTATGCGGATACACACGAGAAAATTAGAGACATGACGGGCTCCCACGCTTCTCTGCTTTCCGTGATTGTCGTCCTCAGCACAACTCTCACTGGAAAGTTTCGTCATGAAGCACGTCCTTGTACAAAACAGTTATTGCAGTGGCGTAGCCAGCCCATAATTTTTTTGGGGGTAAATCTTTTGACAAGCGAGCAACAGTATTTTGTTTGGAACACCGCCTCTCAATGCACAAAATGACAAGATACGCTAGAAATTTGTGGGCAGCACTGCCCCCTTCTCCCCCCTGCCTACGCCTATGAGTTATTGGAATTTGTTCTTGCAATGCATTCTCCATTTTTCACGATGCCAGGAGAGGAATAACTGCAATTCAACACCGCAAAACCTCCCCATCGAGTTGTTCTTCTTTTCAAAGGAAGGTCTCAGACTCTCAGTCAGCTCAGACTCAAGCAGGGGCGTACCGTGATTAGATGTCGCCCGGGGCAAGAAACAAGTTTGGTGCCCCATGTTTGAACATAAGGTCTTTCGGAAGCAAATGTACTGCATTGGAGAAAGGGCTTGTGACATTGTTGGTACTTTTTGCCGCCCCCCGCATTGATTCGGTTGATTTGGCGCCCGGAGAATTGTGCCTCGCTTGGCCCTCCTCGTTACGCCCCTGGACTCAAGGTCTGAGACTCCCGTCATGCAGTTTTAGTGCTCTGGTAGTATGAGATAGCGGTTGCCGGTGTCAAGCGAAATTTCTGACCTCTGCGAAATTTCTGACCTATTACTGTTTGTCAGTTATTTTGCTTCTCAGAGTAAAGGAATAAAGTTTGGCGATTACTTTTTTGATGTGTGTTGTGTAAATTGAAACTTTTTGGTTAGATGTCAGATACCCACAACAAGCTATACAGCAGTACGGGAATCACTATAACCGCTGAAAAATATTAGTTTTAGTCTTTGACCTCAATTGTTGTTCTTTTTCCAACCCTAACCCAAACCTTAATCCGACACACTTACCTAAACACCAAACTCTTAAGCCCTAATCATCAGTTTTCTCAGCGTATAATATTACTCTGTGCATGCATGCATGGCGTGAAGTCAGAAATTTCGCTTGACACCGGGAGGCCGTACCAGCAGTCAAGCAGCGAAGCTTCCGTGGCTTCGGAAGTTATTACCTTCCATTCACCACATCACGAACTTCTTTCCAGCAAGGCTTACACACGTCATCAGGAAATGACGGTTTCCCCCGTCTGACTCATCGAAGTTTCGTCAGGTCCGCACTTATTCTCAGCAGCTTACATGAACGATTAGCTGCAGCGGGTGGGGGAGCACTGGCTGAAATTCACAATTAGCACTGTTTTGTTTTTAATGGGCAAAACGATAAGACCATTTTTCATTGGGGATGTCAACGCTAGAAATGGCTTAGCTAATTGATTCACCATCACTGCAAGATTTTTCTGCGAAACGATAAATAGGACACGCGCGCCATAAGGGTTATTTTTCAACCGTTGTCGTAGAAATCAGGTTGTTATCTCTTAGAAAACCTGTAGTCACCACCCAAATATGCCTCTGCTTTTCGCTTTCGTCGTTCTTTAAACTATCCACAGTAATCATTCGTGACGTCAAACGAACACAAATGAAGCTCATCACCAACGTCTTTCCAGCGCAAGAGCGCAAAGCTTGACTCTGCTGCAAAATCAGATCAGACGTTTGTTCAACATCACCTCCGTTTCCATGAACTGACTTTTTCCATGCAGTGTTCCTTCCCATCCACCAATGTCAATAACACCAGCTCACCATTGGTCCGGAATGGCGTGTTTGTCTTTCCGTTCACAAAGCTAATGCATTCTCGTGGTCATTGCACTGAGTCAAACTTGCTTCTTGCCCCGGGCGCCATCTAACCTCGTTACGCCCCTGGATGTAAGTGGTAATGGAAGAGAGGGTGCTCGACTCATTTTCGGTTCCACTTAGAGTTCGGATAAGAGATATTCACGACAATTTCGTCATAACAAAACAGTCCAAGGTTCAGGGTTTTTTCAGCACATAAACAACATTGAACCCACTGTCACATTTTCTGCTTATGTGGTCCATGTGCATGTACAAGAATCAAATGTTCATTGTTCATGACTGAAACAGTTTCGCACATTCTGCCCAATTCACACTTGCCTGTCGGAGGAAACAAGGGCATGCACGCTATCCAATTATGGCCACGTGCCACAAGACAGTGTAAACTATACTCTTCACTTTGGTATCAGCGTGAAACGTCACGGCCGAAAAAAGCCTTGTGTAGTCGACCTTTTCACGCTACTTCGCTCTGGCTTCACGTTCACGTGTGGCCTGAAGGTTGTTCTATATCTGAATGTAGTTAAAGTAGAGTGCTTCTAGAGCAGTGATTCTCAGCCTTTTTGAAGTGATGTAAACTTTTGTCAAGCACCCCTTGACTGAAACCATGAGCATAGTAATTAGATATATACCTGTGATTATTGTAGTTTTACGTTCAAATTTAATTATGAAAAAAATTCATTTACCCCTTGGAGAACCTTTGCCTACGCCAAGGGGTGCACGTATCCCCGTTTGAGAACCACTGTTCTAAAGAGTTAAGGACAAAAATGGTGAGAGCGTTTATACGGCATTGCTTCTGCTTGGCAGCCACAAGACGCTAGGTCGCTTTAATGGGGAATAACCTGCGCTGCTACAACGATTAGGTTGACCCCTCGACTAACAGGGCATATCTGTAATCGTAAACTCCATCAGTTCACTACAACGAGGTTCCTACATTGGTTCTCAGACCTGGAATAGTTTTATTCATTGTTCATCACTCGTTCGCATTGAATGTTACGAAAAATCGAAGAAAAAAGAAATCGCAAGTTACGTGCAGTTAAAATTCAATCAAATAATGCTGACACGCTAGGTTGATGGCGCAACAGTGCTGAACAGCTGCCTTTTCTAAAGCGATTAGCTTTAAAATATCTCTGGATATCTACCTCGTCAGCAGCTAATGAGAGATCTTTTTCCAGTACGGTCTTAACTGTTCCCAAATTCCTATCTCATTGACAGGGAGGACATTTGGAAAACCTTAATATGTTGCATTGCAATAAACTTTTGCTTCGATTGCTTTTTTGGTATTGTTGCTGGGGCCAGATTTTTTAATCGGAATTTTGGAGTTAATTTTTAGTTGGCCAAGTTGTTCAGATAGGACATCAAGTCATTAAAATTTTGATATAATTCATAAACCGGCACACTACGTTCAAAAGTTTGACGACCCCCGACCCCTATCAGCAAGCTCAGTGTGTTCTTTGTGGAAGCCGAAAACCTTGGCCACGGACGTCGGAAGGATAATTTCCAGGGAGGGAATGCTGGATTTTTCCAGGAGTAGCCAAAGGATTTTTCCGGGAATCAAAAGTTGTGAAATTTCATTTTAACCACTCGAATCGAAAAGAACAACCTTTTTCGCTAAACATTTAATAGGAAAATGTCAAATTTCAAAATCCAAGGGGGCATGGACTCTGCACCCCTTCCGACACCCATGACCTCACCTCATGTCAGGTCTTAAAGAACATTTGTTTTTGAGCTCTGAAATTAAATCACGAAAATCATTTTTGTTTCGGTGATGCCGTAGTATTCAATTCTAAGAAATTTGTTTTATTTTCTTTTTGTAGAGCTACATACCTTGATCATTTCTTTGTGGTCACAGACAGCCCAACAAAATGGTACGTGTTTGGTTTGTCACTGAGATTTTGTACATTTGACGAAATATTTGCCGGTAAAGGTTCAAAGGAATTGGGAACTCAGCATAGAAATACCAATGAGCATGTTTTTTCAACCAAAGTCAGGTATTCCAACCTTAGTTAAAGCTTAAATTAGAGAAAAACTAGATTTTCACTCCACCCAAATATGCAATAAGATACAAATAGCAGAAAAAGTCACCAATGCCGTTGCTTGTGCCATTATAAAAATAAATTTAGCAAATTGTGCAATCGTAAAATTCTATTTTAATGTGGAAGAGCAAATATCTTCTTGAAAAAACACAGAAAAATTAGTTGAAAATGCAGCTGCAAGACATCATGCCTGAAGAAATGTCTAGCAGTGTATAAACTTAAAGCCTCATAGCAAACAAAAACCTCTAGCGTAACTAGACGTTTGAGCCAGGGGGTGCAAAACTTAGCTGAAGGGGCCTGCTGGCCACCGTTGGGGGGCCCACGAGCCAACTCTCAAAATAAAGTTAAGAAATGATAGTGAATCCGAATATGGTGGAAATCTATACCAGCTAAAAAAATGAAAACACCCCTAAAAACGCAAAAAACAACCTAATGAAACTCAAAAGAATACTTTTTATAAATATTTATAAATACCAAAATGTCAGCTAAAAGGGGCCCAGTTTTTACATTTAGCTTGCTAAGGGGGGCGGCTTGCTCCCTTGCCTCCCTTCAGTTACGCCACTGGTCACAATACGTTGTGACCATGCAAGCCCACAGCTTTCAGAAGCTTTTTTCTCTATTTTGTCTGATAAACAACATTTTACACTCGCTTTTGGAAGAAGCACTCATAGTGTTTTGCTTTTTGGCTGCCCATGCATGCATAGAAGATACGGGAAGTTTGAACAATAACTGGGTTAAAAAGAGGGTGAGGATGTTTGACACACTTTTTATTTTTGCAAATAAGAGATTTTGTTTTTTTAACCGCGAAAGTCTTCTCGTCTTACTTATCCATCTAAAAAGAAACAAATGTTTGTTTTCCAGACAGCAAAAGATCCGTTCTTGCAAGAGCTTTCTTGACAAAAACACGAATTGTTGAGAAGCAAAGCAGAACGGGTTAATTGCAATCAACCACTTCGGTTCAAAGCTACCGATGATTGCGTTGATTAGCTTTTACTCAAAATAGACAAATCTGCTGTTGAATTGTAGTAATGTTTGTTTGAGAAGCGCGTAGGTCACAGTCACGAGCAAAGTGCGGCGGAAAATCTACAACAGTGTTTCTCAAACGTTTTTATTCCATCGTCCCCTTTTCACTCTCGACACGTTGTTTTCGCTCCCTAAGCCTTATAAAGCAAACACAATGCAATAAATTTAAAGAATTTACTTAAAGAAAGTATTAAATAGCTGAACCAAGCCGTTAAATAGCTGAACCAAGCCGTTAAATAGCTGAACTAAGCAATTGTATTTGATATAATTACGACGGTGATATTACGTTCAGAATTCTTGTGAAAATAATCCACACTATAGCCGAGCACATAGACGATCCAGAGTAAAAATTTAATGGATAAATTGCTTTGGCAACAACTACCAACGATTATCATAATAAATTTAAATTTGCAAGAAATTAACAAGTCATAATAATAGGCTACTGAAGTTAACTCAATGATCGATTAGTTGTTAGAGCATTTTCGCCCCCTTTGTGTTGTTTTGCCCGTGAGGTTCAGGTAGTTGGAAAGAGACCACGGAAAATCGGTGAAGAAGCCGTCTGCTCCAAGTTTGACGAATTCGTCGTACTCACGGTAAGGGTCGGCACCGTAATCGTAGGGCAGGAACATGTATTCGTTGCGAAATACGAACACATGGGTCTTGAAAAGAAAAATAGGCGATTTCATATTCTAACACTTGTTTTATTACATGTGTTCACGCGAACATGCAAGGACGCACAGACGTGAAAGTACTTTCTCACTTTGAGTAGAAACTGCAAATCGTTTCTTGCAAAAGGCCATAAAAATGTCTAAAATGTGAAAAAAGCGTACACAGGGAGATGTAGTTCCAACGAAAAGGTTAGTATATAGCTAGGTCGCTTTTGCTTTCATCATAATCTCACCGTTTTGCGTCAGTTTGTTACAAAACTGGAAAAATAGCTTCGGCCACTCATTTTTTCAATTGAAACTATATTTTGTTGTTGTAGACGATTTTCACTGCGTACAAACAACAAATCCCGATCCTGTTACAACTGAAAATAAGCAAATTATCTTATTTGTGCTACAAGCATCATTTCAAAAGGCTTCATTGTAACTAAGAACACTAAGCTACGTAAGCCCACTACTTTTTATCTTAGAACAACATTTTCACCCTTATTTACTTCTCACACAAAACTGATATTAGCTCAGAATGAGGGTTTGACACCACTGGGGCAGTATCGTAGCCAGCTCAAAAATTTGGGGGGAGCAAAACATTTTTGGGGCCGAAATGTTTGATTTTAGGCGAATAACAATATTTTGTTCGGGATACCGCCTCTCAATGCACACACTGACCACCTGTTTTAAACATTTCGTGTGTCATGGCTTCCTAGGCACCCCCTGGCTACGCTTATGCACTGGGGTGAGCTACAATCATCACGCATCTTGCAGAAGGTAGTGGCTTCCACCGTTTGCTTTTCTAGTCAGTTACAGCCTTGAGTAAACGTGTAAACCGCATTAAAAAGAACAAGTTGGTTTAGTTGAAAGTTAAATCTTGAAACGTCTGTTTCGAAAGCAATTTTTTTAAAGTGGGCATCAAACGAACAAACAGTACACCTGGAAAATTTAGAAAAACACGGAAAGTCTCCTGCCGTTATAGTTTATTGGAAATCACCCGTGAATCCTTTCACTTGTGTTCATTCGTTTTCATCAGAGTGGGTCAAACCTTCGGGCCAGTCAACTGTAAAGAACTCCTTTGATTTTGTACTGGCCAAGACCAACAGGCTAACCTACTAAGGCAAGGTATACCTCTTACTAATCGGTTGCAGTGGGAACAGCATGTTTGGGAAGGAGACATTTGAAAAACAAGAAGTGCACGGTAAGACCACTGTAGCCCACATGGTTCAACCATAAACTCCATTGAGACATCACAATGAGGTCGTTGCCTTTACTTAGTACTGAAAGGCAGTTTTCCAAATTGAAACACAAGCAAAATATGAGAAAATTACCTTCATTCCATAAGATTTAACTCGAGCGATAAAGTTGGTCTTCCTGGCAATTCTGTTATTTACAACTTCCACGACGACGTCCTTTCGCAGCCCAATGCCGTAGCAGAACCTGGCGAGGCGGGCCAGCGTTGAGTTCGGAATAGCTGTATTTGTCAGGAACACCATGGGCAAAGGTGACATCATCGACATGCTCTTCACGCTATCTTCGTCAAAAGACTGAACGAAGCAAGGTGACGAGGAGCTGTTGTAACCATGCTTTCTCAAGGCTGCGACTATCAAGTTTTCCATCGTGGTGTTGTGCGAGTGCTGTGCAAGCCACGCGTTGTAGAACTTGGGAATCTTGGTCTCCGGGTAAATCCCGATGGTCCTTGGATTGCTGCAATTCAACGCAACAGCCACGTGATCATCAAAACTGGCCATTGGAAACATTCCGTTGTAGGACTGGTCTCGGTACGAACGTTCTTGCACCTGCCCAGAAGAAACGAATAGGTTTGATTCAGAGTGATGCAGTGAATCCATCAGCTGTGCCTCGCCTGAGGAAGCTGTTTCCAGTGGCGTAACCAGCCCAAAAATGGGGGGGGCAAAATGTTAGATTTTAGGCGATTAACACTATTTTGTTTATAAAAACGCCTCTCAAAGCACAAAGTGACTATATTTCTAAAAAGTTTGGGGGGCATGGCCCCTTTGCCCCCCCCTGGCTACGCTTATGGCTCTTTCAACAACAAAAAAATAAAAAACTTACGCGGAGAGGCGTGACCAAAAACGATGTCGGAAAGAGCAGAAAGCTTCATTTTTAAAAAATGGATACTTAACTTCAGGCTGTGAAATGTGCGCACGCCATTTTTGTTTAGCTTCAACTAAAATAGCAGCCAGTTGCATGTTTGGGCTAAGCAACAATGCAGTAAATCTTAAAAATCGTTGGGTCTGATGATCAAGCAGATCAAAACGCATTCGCTTCCTGAAAAGTTGCATGTAAATATGTTAATTGCAGTGAATGGGAAGTATTCCACTGGTTAGGTATTAGGCGGATGTTTCGACACTAATTGCACATATTGTTTGGAGAATATTTGTAATTTTTTCAAGAGATCAGAGTACAGCAACCTTCACGCATTTGCATGATGTTACAAAGCTTTATTTATATTCACTTATTAAGAGCTCTTCACACGGAGTTATTTTCAGTCCAAGATTTTCCGTTTTGGCCATTCTTATGAAACCTTCAAAATATGTTTGGAAGGGAAGCTACGTTTTGTGATATGGTCTTGAAGAGTCACAACAAGCTTTTGCGTCTCGCTTGCAAAGTTTTCTGAACTCTGAAGTCTTTTCCAATTCATACTGAAATGAACGATTCTGAGGAGATTCTATGCTTGTGAACAAAACAAGTCTATATACTTTCAGAGCTTTGTCTATATACTTTCGGAGCTTTGCAGAATTGCAAAAGTGTTTGGACCGTAGGAATTCAAGGCACTTAGCGAATAAAAATGGAAGCAACTATAGCAACTTTTAGTAGTGTAAAAAACTGTTCGATTCTCACGATGACCACCGTGTCAGACTCAATATTTCAATGCAACTGATGACTCTGTTACTCCAGCATTTGCACTGTATTGTGTACGGCAGTGTTTGAAATACTGGCGACGACGAACCACTACAAAAAAATGGCATCTGATGGCTCAACATCCTGAGTTCGCTGGAAAAACAGTTTTTTTCGAAAGAAAGAAGAAAGAATATTTAAAGCGGAAAAAAAACTTTTACAAAGCTATTTCTGTCAAAAAATCGTTGAAAGCAGTTTGTTTATTGGTGCTAAGAGTGGTTCGAGCCAAGAAAACTCACCCAATTGCCAAAAAATTAATTCTAACAGGAACGATTAATGTGCCGTGCGAGGTAGATTATCTAGACTAGAATTAGATGGTGAATGCTCAGCGAAGATATTCCTGATTCACAACAAAATTTCAAGAAAGAACAGATGAAAATTTTAACGACACAAAAGCACAGTTACTTGAGAGACAATTAAAATTATTTTCCAATCCAACTGGACGAAAGCACCTACACTGCCAGCGAAGCACAACTGTTGGTTTACATATGATATCGCCGCGGTGGCGAAATGATAGAAGATTTCATGTTTCGTCATCAAATGCAATGCGGAACAACCGGTTTAGAAATTTTAGAAGTGCTTCGTGATTTTTTTCAACCACAACTGGTGGAAGCGATGTGAGACTAGAGTACATGTACTGATGGTGTCGCTTCAACGACTGAAAGCTCTCGGGTGCTGAAGCTCGTATCAGGGAAAAATACCGAACATTACAGAAGCGCTCTGAGTGACCATCGCGAAGCACTTGCTGCGAAACATTTGGGACAAGCACTGTCTGAAGCCTTGTCTTTGTATGTAAAAATGATAAACTCTACCAAAGCTCGTCCACTCCAATCTGGCATATTTTCGAAACTTCGCGATGAACTAGGTTCAGAATATTTAAGCCATTTGCTCCATATAAAAGTTCGAAGGTGGTCCGAGGGAAAATTGCGAAACACGTGTTTGAATTGCGAGAGGACATTTTAGGTTTCTTGCAAGCGCACAAGCCGGCTCTAGTTTTACTAGGTTTTACTAGCAGCCCATGGAATTTGGCTTGAAATGCTTGCAAACCTGGTAGACAATTTTAACTTTCTCAACCAAGTTAACGTGTTACTTCGGGGAAGAAATGAGAATATTGCACTTAGTCAATACCAGTTTTTTTTTAAGGAAAATGTTAGGTACCCAGTATGGACCTATAGGGACCCGATTTCTCTAATTCTAGGGACCCGATTTTCTCTGATATATAGGGACCCGATGATAATTTTATCTGATTCTAGGGACCCGATTTTCAATTCTAGGGACCCGAATTGGGTCCCTAAAATGCCTTAAAAAAACCCCGGTCTATACAAAATAGCAGCATTCATAAAGAACTTGAAATATGAAAAACTGGAAGAAATGGTAATGCTGTGGATATGTTTTCTGTGCTTTGTGAATACGTTGCCAATGAACCCTTCATTAACACAGAGTTGATTTTCTCTGACGTTCAACTATATTTGGGTTTCTGGACATTATAAGAAGTACTTTTCAAGACAGACATATGAGAACTTTAACTGGATTTTAAACCCTTTTGTTGTTTGCAAAACCTGATCTGTCAAGACGCGAAGAAGAATGAGATAAATCATCATTTTATAGAAGAATTGTCTTTTTATCGAAGTTCAACGATTAATTTCAATGAAACAGCTCTTTCATCTTTCTGGTTAAAATGCTGAGGACGAATTTCCATTGCTCTCACAAAAGACAAATACAATTTTATTCTTTTTTGCCACTATCTACATGCGTGACACAGCAATTTCATCTCTTACAAATATGAAGACAAAATGCAGGTCCAGACTTACCGTGGACTCGGGCTTGCGATTTTGCCTGTCAGAAAAAGCTCCGAGAATTGATACATTGTGCAGTATGAAACAGGCCCGTAACCAGCTTGGGGCACCAGAAGGAGCGAAGAGTTTTCTAGGAAGGGCCCAATTTTTCAACTGTGTCCAATAGGTTTAAACTATGTCCAACACATTTTTCCAGGGGGAAAAATTTTTGTAGGGGGCTTTGCCACCCCTGCGACCCGTAGTTACGTGCTGGTATGAAGTAACCCCATTCATGCTATGAATGTTGTCATTTTTGTACTATAAACTGTCATCTATTTTTTGTTTTCTGTAATCCTTCCCCAGTGGTTGGACGGAAAAATTGATGCGCGATGAGATTGGTGTCCGAAAAAAAATTCACAAATGGGATCCGCGGTCCAGAAACGTTAGGAAACCATGGTATACCGAAAACAGCCGACTACGAAACATTTGTGCTAGCTTTCTCAATTTCAACTTTATTAAAGCACGCGACATTCAGCTCCTTTCCTCTTTCGTCTAGAAAACCTCAAAAAATTCGAGAAATGCTAATTGCACAGTAATCTATTTAAAAGTGGCAAAATATGTTTATCTCAGTCCTATTAGTCAGTCGATTGACAGTCCTAAAAGTTTAATGGCTTTTATTTTTCGGTAAAAGTTTAATGGCCTTTATTTCAATGACGAAACGTTACTCAATAGCATTAAAAAGCAAGAAATCTTACTTGAAAAGCGTCAAAAAATTGACAATGCCCAGACAGTTGTAGTTGGACAAACACTAGTGGTGTCCCAAAGGGTAAAACAAATGCTAGTCACGATAATGAGTTTGTACAAACGCATATTTTACAAAGGCGTTTTCTTTAAAAAAGTTTTTTTACAAACGCACTTTATAGTTGTAGAAGGAATATGAAACGGATAGAAACGTACAGTAACAACCAGGGTGCATCTGAGTGTTTTTCAAATTTATTGTCTTCAAACTAACATAAATTTGATAAGTTAGTTGTGTTTTCCTTTGCTCTACACGGCAATTAGCTCTTGATGTCAGTGCTTACCTTCCGAAGGGTTTTCAACTCTGCTAATGTAAATTCAGTGGTGAAATAGTCGGTGTAATTGACTCCGTTGAAGGTATAAGTGCGCAAACGACCATGGAACTCCGGTTTGGAATGCACGTCAGTCGTCTTGTTCAGCCGTATATCATGGGAACACACGAGCTGCAAATCCTGATTGAGAAAATGTACAAAATGTTTCACTTTCTTACCGCAACGTATACCGATGCGATTGACTTCTCAAATGTTTTAGCAAATTGAAGTTGCTGTGCACAGGAGACAATGTGAGCGTAGCGCCATGTAAGTTATTCAGGTTCCGGTGCCACTAGCTTTTGCTACAATCGCTCCTTTGTTACAACACAGTTTTAATTTTTTTTGAGAACAAACAGGCGCTGTACACGACAAGTGATAAAAATGGCAATAAAGCGGCAAAAACTATAATACGCTGATGTTTTGCTTGTTAAGGAATGTGGCTATACTGCAGAGAATTTAAACCAAAAGCATAAACACAAAAATTAGCAGGACCCGGGCCCCTGCAAGCGCTTTTCTAGGCCACAGCTTATACCAGAACATGTGTTGATCCATATGCAGCAGACACACTGCTGCATCGCAAAATAAGTCAAAAGATCGATCTGCAGATTTGTGCATTTTACACATATAATGGATTTTGTCGCAAAAGGTAGACGAAGCAGGACTAATTACTATTATCCGAAGAAAGTCGTACCGTACACTGTGGCACTTGACATAGTTCACCTTTGTTATTTGCACGTCGCATTCAATAACATCTGCACCTTGTTCTACGGCAAGCTGGTAGGCAGCAACTGTATGCTCCGGTAACATACCTAAAATAGAAAATACGATAGTAAAAATGTTAGCAATGCGAGTTTCATTTTGATAGGAAACTTTCACTACTACCTTACAGGAAATAAGCCTCACGAAATATTTAACAACTTAATGTACTTAGAGAATTTGCTTGAAATCTCATCTACAAATCAAACTCAAGCAGGCCCGCAGACCCGGGGGGCATTCAGGGGAAATGCCCCCCAATTTTTTGTGCCCCCCAACTTTTGCTGTGCTTAGAAAAATTTGTTTTGAACATATAATAAAAACAAAAATATTTTCCCCTAAAATGTAACTGCCCCCCAAACCTTAAAACCTGGCAACGGACCTGAACTCAAGCTGTGAGTACAAAACCTATGATTGACGTAGGTCGCTTCGTTTACAGTTCAAAGGATATTTATCAAGATTCGCCAAAATGAGCTTATAACAAAATTGCCGCCTTTTGCTGAATCGAAACTCAAGGTGCTTTTTACCGGTGGAAAACGGTGGAAAACAAAAAGTTTTTTACCGGTGGAAAACAAGAAGTTTCAAATATTTTTAATGAAGCTATGTTTTCAAACATCTTGCGTTTCTCCTCCGTTTCGGCGTCGCAAAGGTTTTCGAGCATCCGACACATAGAGCAACTGTTCAGCAGCGGCACCAGCCTCAGTTTTTTAAGATATTTAATGTAACCCTGGGCTCAACCAAACTGACAGACCTTCATTTTTACTTCGATCTCGAGGTGATCTCGTGCAGGTCTCGAAATTTTTTACGGTCTATGCTGTCTGCTAATCAAAATGTCAATCTATTAAAGTCTAAAAACGACAAATATTTTGGCCATGGTTCTAACAAATGTTGCAAAAACTCGCTTTGATTTTCGTCCAACTGGCTACCTTCAGTCATGCGTTTGGTGTCGAACACTAGGCTATCACGCAATTTCTAGTCTTTTGTCCTGAATTTCATTTTGACGTATTTATCTCACAGCGTGTTTCAAACTTTCGCGGTGTAGCCTTTATCGTATGCTTTTTACACAGTAGCAAAGTAACCTACGCAGATCACCATACGTTTATATACATTGTTTATATACATTTATTTTAGGTCTTCCTTTTGCAACTAACATCAGTTTGGGTCATTGATTTGAACAAACTTTGACGGTTTACCGATAAACATTTGAAGGTGAACGGTTAAAGTTATATACGTGTGAAAGTTTTCTTATAACCGACATATTTTCCCAGGTCGCAGGAACGGGGGTGCATGACGGGGGCACTGCCCTCTGCCCTTTGAAAGGGGGGAAACGGGGGAATAAGTGTCCTTACATAACAGGATCATAAGTAATTTCATGATTTATCAAGATCAACTTGAAACAAATTTATTGCTGTTATTCGCGCACACATAAAATTCATAATGGTTTTCTATACCCTGTTATTATTTTTGAGGTCAACATTGTTGCTGAACATGTAAATGCGAAAAGAATGACTATTTGTGCGCTGTGGCGTGGTGATTCGCCACATATAACATTGAATTCGTAGCAGCAATAGTTGAGCCTCTACAAAGTCGAGTGGGAAAACTCTATTGTCGCTCTTACGCGGAGAGTCGTCGGTTCTCACTTCAGTTGGCTCAGCGCGACGCAGCATTGTGCCCGCAATAGTGCGTTTTTACACTGAACACAAGCAAACAGCTTTGAACTCGTGGTACGTCAAAACCGTGGGCGTTCACAGAGGGGAAAAAGCGGGCATTTCCCCCTCCCTGGAAATTGGGATCAAGAACAGAAGTTTTCCAGAAAACTTGACGTCATCTTTTATTTGCCGCTATGACACTCACGCCGCACAAGAGCCAGGTTCACTGTTCTGGTGTCATGCAGTGGTGAGCTTGCGGTTCACTCACGTCAGCTCCTTTGCCTGCAGAGGCAGGTTGCCAAACTTGCGAGCAGATTGTTTCACTGTTGGTCTCTGTTGTGTACCAATAACATGGCAACAAATCTTCTAATGTTCACTTCAAGTTAAGATAAGAGGCGTTTTTCCGCGTGTGACTATTGAAAGCAGGTATCTTGGCAGATAATGCAGCGAGACAAGCACTGCTGATGGCTGTAAGCAGGGACGCCGGAGAGCGGGGACAACGGGAGCGGATGTGTCTTTTTCATAACGGTATCCAGTGCCAGATGAGGCTTTTAGGGGCCCCGAGACACAATTTTTCGAGGGCCCCCATCTTTTCAATATAAACCAATGTCGCATGGTGTACCCATAATGCTCGTGTTCATCACGCGAAATAACACACTCTGCAACATCAAATGAAAAGGGTAGATATTTAATGCAAAAACGAAAACGGAAAACGTTTGTTCTATCATAAACTCAGGAATACGAAAACGTTCTCAGTTTTTCTCATCATGTGAGTCACTCAAACTATAATAGTACTTTGTGTGCTTTTTTGCAAGCAAATTCATGTATCAGCTTGTCAAAGTTTTGTTTCCGTAATAGTTCGCTCTCACGATGTTTTTTGCCCTGCTCCTTTCCTCTGTGTCGTAAATACGATGCCATACCGTTCTTCTATGATGTCACAAGCGCCTGTAATGGGCAACAAGCATAGTGCGTAGGCAGTCTATAACTGTGTTGAACGTCAGCTTTCAAGATGGGGGCCCCTTGACTGTAGCCCTTGCCTCACGGGCCTCATAGCTAATATGGCACTGACGGTATCACAGGTAATTTTATGGTTCATCAAGATCGAATTGAAACAAACTCTTTTACAGTGTCTTTTATTATTTTTGAGGTCAACATTGTTGTTGAACAGCAGCAAGCATAATTGGTGACGATTTTTTTGTTTTTCAAAAATTTCCATTGCCCTCAAATTTTTTACTGCCCCATGGGCGTCCGCAGAAATTTTTCCAGGAGGGCAACGGCGACATTTCGCTTATCCTTTTTCAGGTTGCGAACGATGCAACACAAATGCACCTTCACAAGTCGCTTTACCCTTTCTACACTACAAAGAAAATTCCCCACGAAAGCACTCGCTCCATTCGCATTTTTTGAAATCGTATTCAGGTGGAGCTGTATTCGATATGCGAAAAGGTACTTTTTGTCATCCTTTACAGCTTTTGCTGAACTGGGGTATCGTCCAATATCATTATTATTGTCAACTGCAGACAACTGAGTCTGAATTTGAACTATCCACAACCGCATTTGTGGTACTCGCATTAGTCTGTGCGGGTTGAACATCACTTTTCAAAATTTACTTAGTCTGAAATGTTTTTTACACTTTGGCTATCAGAAATGATTTTTCTTTTCATACATTACTTAATATCCGTTTTTCGAGTACTTTCCAAAAATAAGGCATACTTGCAGAATAATCAACGGGCAAAACATCAGTACCGGTGAAAAAACACGATTAGACACTCGCAAAACTATTTCAAGCAATGAGAGGTATAACTGTAAGTTGACAATGACTATCGGACAACTTTAAGATGAAACACCACGCAGGCGTAGCATAAGCTTAGTTTGATTCAGCCAGTGTGGTCCAACTACAGGCCCGCGGGCTGCATGTGGCCCGCTCTACCATTTTCAGTGGCCCGCGGAAGCATTCAGAAAAAAACTTCAAATTTGAAGTTTGTTGAAGAGCGTGTGAGGTTACATTTGTTTCATTGAATTGCTTGCGCTGGATAAAGTGTATTTGCACAAGCGCAATGAATAACACCTTTTCTGTGTAACATTATTTTTTTGTTTTATTTATTTATTTTACGATTGAGTTATAAGGTATGGCCCTACCCTAACCCTCCGTTGGAGCGCCTAACTGCACAACCTATGTGTTTTTTTCGGTGCCCCGGCGTTCGTTGTCTATAAGAGTACATCTGGCGCAATGAACTCAATACCGCCAAATAAATCTTGTCTACCTATCAGCTAAGCGCGACCTTCTCAATGTGGCCCTCGAGCCAAATTAATTGCCCATCCCTACAATAGGTAATTTTGATTATTGTGGAACAAGCATAACATCTTTTAATAAAGATGTAGGTTACAATACTAACGATATTAGAGACTGTAAAAGTTTCTGGAAATTAGTCAGCAAAAATAGATTAGCTGAAAAATTTCGCACTAAAAATTCGCTCGATGTTTGGAAACACATACATGTGTGCAGTGGCGTAACTAGAGGTTTGAGCCAGGGCGAGGCAAAGCTTAGCTGGAAGGGGCCCACTAGCCAAAACTCAGAAAAAGGATAAGAAATGATAGTGAATCTCTGGATGTCGTGGATGTCCATACGAGATATAAAAAACGAAACCATCCCGAAAAACGCAAAAAAACAAAATAAAGAATCTAAATACCAAAATGTCAACTAAAGGGGGCCCATTTTTTACATTTAGCATGCCAGGGGGGCGGCTCGCCCCCTTTCCCCCGTCAATTACACCATTTCATGTGTGAGAGTACGTACATTTTCTACGATGAAGCAAGTCAAATATACAGTTAAAACAGAAATTGAATAGCAGACGAAACACTGGACGGTGGTCTCCGACTTGCTGCCATTAAAACCGGTATTGCTAAAGGACCGATAGTGTCAGAGAAGCCTCGCCTATTCCATTGATAGATATTTGTAATAAATTGCTACACTATTTGCTATTGTGCAGGCTAATAATTTCAATGACGTACTCACCTATCTTCCCACTTTTAGTTTTAAATGTTGTGAATCTGTTGTTTTATACATAATTTTATTGGAAGTGGTCCGCAAGTTGTCACCTTTTTTAAAATGACCCTTAGGTAAAAAGTAGTTGGCCCACGCTGGATTGGGCTGACCCATTCACTTAGGTACACTGGTCACACACACTTGTTGTAGGAACTTCCTTACAACAAAATGATTTCAATAAAGAAACCCACAAAGACAAAGCATACGAAACCATAGAAAGGAGGACTTAAGCATTAAAATGCCTAAAGCGCAAACCTTGTGAAATGACAAGAACGACCTTTGGACCTGGATGATATGAAAACATTAAAACAATGATGTAATGAAATAGCTTTGTTCAAGAGTACGTTATGCCAACTTCGATTTAAAAAGAACTATGTAAGTTGGAATTTTATAGACCACTAATTAATTACATATGGAACATAATGTTTAATTGAAGTGAAGACTTAAATGCTAGAATCGATTGTATGTACCGGGTAATATTCGGGTATGTTAAACAAACTTAGCTTTTGCGACAATGTGCCTTGGTACTAATATGAACCCACTCGAATAAAATACGGTACCTAAGTATCTTTTGTCTTGTCGTATGCATCCCAGACCAAACAGTATACGGCAAAGCAACAGATATAACACACTCAGTCTCACACCAGCAATGGATATCTCAAACTTGTGGTTGCATTGCTATAGATTCACTCTGGCTTCTTTACACACAGTATAAAACTACGTGGCTTACCGCTACCAGCAGTCACTGTCTCGCTGCATTATTTATCTCCCAAGTTACCTGCGTTCAACCTGGTTCAACAGCAATTAGCAACATGCGGCAAAACGCCTACTATCGTAATTTTAAGTGAACCATGTCATTGTTACGCAGTAAAGACCAACAGCAGAAGAATCCGCTCCCAAGTTCGGCCACCCGTTGGAGCATAAGCGAACTGCAAACTCACTACGGCAGGGGTGTCAAACATACGGCCCGCGGGCCAAATCCGG
>JGI24022J15233_10000805_pt1 | contig 22717 bp, 16 predicted proteins | sample Ectturendosymbi2_FD_15233 | JGI IMG/M metagenome (IMG submission 15233)
TATCCCCTGAAGAGTGTCAGACGAAAAGCTTTGGGATGAATCTCCTACTTCACGCCATCTTCAAGTTCTGTACCACCAAACGTCTTTTCGAACTCTTCTTCGTCGGAAGAAGGAAGTTCGTTTATAAGTACGGTAGATCGTCGTAGATGTCATCTTCTAGACATGATTGCGCCCTACTTTCGCCCATTGCCAAATGGCATTTGCGGTTCGACTGGATGACTGAAACTCGGTGATAGCTCATCCAAAGTCGCAGGCAATATACAGGCCATATTCCAGGTAAAAAAAGTGCGGCTAATACGCGAGTATATACGGTATCCCTTGACTTTTCTTCTACTTCAAAANGTAAGCAATATACCGTTCACAGCAAGAACAACCTATAGTATAATAACAAGGTTTCCAAAATTTTTCAGCAACTGCATGATTCANAAACATTTGTCGTCACAACCTACCTGCAAACTCGCTGCGCTTCATTGGCTTGACGTAGGCAGTGTGGACGTAGACTTGATATGTCTTGCAAAACCCTGCATGATGTTTCAACGTGTAGAACCAGTGTTACTTTACTGTACGACTTATCAGAAGTGCTTTCAACTAAAACATTTAGTTTGTGAGCGGCATTTCGGAAAACACAACCTTATTTTAACATCGCACTATTTTCGTATTGTAGGTTTCGCCCTACACAATTGTCTGCTTCGTCTGGGTTGGAACCACCGATGTTTGACTATACGTCCGTGAAATACAATTTCTGCGCATAACTTTGTCCTTTATTTAAAAGCATGTGTTGTCGTTGATTTCATATGTTGTTTTTTCCCATTTAATTACATTAATGCGCATGCTTTTACAATGTAAAATGTACATGCTTAAATTGTGGAATAAATAAGAAATTAGCATGTTCACGCTTTATTGATGACCTCACGTCAATATCAATGACAGTTCACGACAACGAACCGGAGCGTCTGTCTTATATTCCCAACCTATTTCTCTTGCAATGATGTGTCCCGCCACCAACCGTCTATATGAAAAATGTTTACTTCAGAGAAAGGACAGTTCTTCCAAACATCTCTATGAACGTCATATGCAGCTTGTTTTGCAAAAATTATACCAGGAATGCGAGAGTATGGAAGGGAACAGGCAAAATTCATGGTCTCATCCCAAACGTATTTTCAGAGAAATCGAAGGATTTTGTTCACAAGTTAACACTTATCATATTTAACAAAACAAAAACAATCAGTATCAAACACGTCTATTCCTATGATTCAAAAAAAGCTTCAACAGCTCAGTTCCTTAAATACTTTTAGTTTTTTAATGGTGAAGTGAATAGCTTTCGCCGTGCGTGCAAACTGTTTTGAAACAAACATCTTATTTCTTTAAACGAGTTTAAACGGGGCTTAAATTCTAAACATAAATTTTGGTCTCATGGTTTTAAATCCCGTTTGCGCTTGAGTTATAAATCAAGACCAATCGATTGGACAATTTTTGAATTATCTAGGTTTCGTATCACGCATCTTATCTTTTTACAACTTTTTGTGGCGCTTGATTAAGCAGCTGTGGCGCTTGATTTCTGTGCATTTTCTAATTAGAGTTTACGCAGATCGGTTAACCTGCGCTAGTTGCGGGTGCGCGCATTTGCGGGTCGGGTATATGGCAACCGGCACTACTAAGCGTGCGGGTGCGGGACGTCTTGCACATTTATAAAATGTAACCTTCTTCGTGCAATAGGAGGTTTTCAGCCAATCACAGTGCGGATAACGTTCCGGATCATTGATGAGGCCCGTCTACCAACAAGTTACTTGTATGGAGCTGGCTTGGTGCAAAGCAGTGGCCTTTCGAGAAATGCTTTTAGCGTAGTCACGGCTGAAATCAACCTATAAGACTAGTCTAGTTGCGCTTGAAATCTATGTATATGTATAAGACGAACACTGGTTTACCCAAAGATGGCAGCCACTTGACACGACAATTTGATGGTCTTACGCAGTGATGCTTTTTTTGGTTTTGTGATAGTGTCGTGGAAAACAAATTAAAAAAGCTTGATTTTCCCCGAATTTTGTTCGTTTGAAACAAATAGCCCAAACGATACGGAATTTCACACATTGCTTTATCTTTGATTCATGAATAGTAAGAGTCCTTTTTTATGACAAACAGTTTAGAGAAGAAACTAAGGTCCTTAGAACCGCAACTGCAGTTCAATTACATTTGTTGTTCTAGTTTCTATTAAAATTAAACACAATCTAAGTCTTTCTCTGTAGGTTATATAAAGAAAGTTTCAAAAAGACAAGACACAGACTTATGTCATTTTTCGACGCTTATACCTGAAATTTGATGTTGAAACCTGAAAAATATGGTATTGAAATGACTGAAGTCATTGGCATCACTGGAAATGAGCCATGCCTAGTTTTAATTGCAGCAGTCTGGAAACGCAAGTATTGCTCTGCAATATTTCCCCTTCCAGACTGCTTCTACAATTTATTCGTGGTACCTTTCAACAAAAAGCACCAGTGTTTTTTTGTTTTAGCTGTTTATGAGACATCTTACCCTCGAGGGCTGAAACAGATGCAACTTAGTACCGACTATCCCTGCACAATCAAACTGTCAGCATCTCAGTGCGGTCCCTTTCTTGATTAAACATGACATGATCCGATGATCGAAGCTAATGTTTGAAGACAGACAATTCTCTATGTTGCATCACTAAGCATGTATGCCAAAGTGTCGGCCTCAGTTTGAAAGAATACGTGACTTTTGGACTACTGTAACACACGTGCAAAGGTTTTCAGGTTTAACCAGAACTTTTGAAAAGTTCTAAAGTGCAGTGCAAAATTTCAGTGCCGCTCAGTGGTGGGTAAAATCGGTGTTACTGGGCGGCAAATTTTTACAACTGGGCGGCAGTTTTTCCGCCCAGTTCACAGTTATTTTAGGCCATGGCAACAAGTGTCAAGTGGCTGCTATCTTTGGGTAAACCAGTGTTCGTCTTATACGTATACGTTGATTTCAAGCGCAACTAGACTAGTCTTACAAGTTGATTTCAGCCGTGACTACGCTAAAAGCATTTCTCGAAAGACCATCTGCTTTGCGCCAAGCCAGCTTCATACAAGTAACTCGTTGGTAGACGGGCTTCATCAATGATCCGGAACGTTATCCGCACTGTGATTGGCTGAAAACCTCTTATTGCACGAACAAGGTTATATTTTGTAAATATGCGAGCGGGTGAGGGTTGAACTTGCTGCGTGTGGGAACGGGTTACTCTTGGTGCGGGTGCGGAGCGGGATGAGAAATTCTTTGTGCGGATGACTGAATCTTGAGCCAAAACACATGAACTTAGTCAGCTGAAAAATCACAAGACACGTGGATGTGCTAAAGTTGTTTGCCAGCATTGTGTGCTTAGGACAGTAGGCCTACAGCATTATTACATTATGATGTGACAACCCATTGCTGTGAAACATTAGCTCGGACTCTTGCCATGTGGTGCACAAGTGACAATTTTCAGTGTATAATGCTACCGTGGTAGTTGCATAGGCGTAGCCCTGGCAGGAACCATGCCCTGCAACATTTTCAATCATTTTGTTCTTTGAGAAGCGGTATCCCAAATAAAATACTGTTGTTCGCCTAAAATCAAAAATTTTGACCCCAAAAAAATTTTTGGGCTGGCTACGCCACTGCGTACTTTGTGAGGAATAATTCAGTCTAGTAGCCCTTCTAATAGGATAATACAACGCTTTAACGCACAGCCGGTCACAACTTGACTGAGACGTGGTTTTGATCACCTCAAATCTGTTGACTGCGGAAGACCACAGTTGTGGAAAGCTTTGGTATGGTTGCCAATGAAAAGAATGACCAGTGTGATTTTGCTGCTTGCTAGACTTGTCTTCAGGCGTTATGAACATTTAGTAGTTTTTGGAGAGGTGCGGGTTTGGGACAGAAAAAGTGCGTTTGAAAAGATTGTGTGAATGATTTTTCATCAGGTCGTGGCCCGACCTTTGTCACCGCCAGCAGCGCGTTGGCGTTGTCGTTTGCTCCTGTGGCTGCGGTTGAAGGCGCACTCTTGACATTTGTTGCCATCGCATCGAATGCAAAGTCACTCAAGCATTTACTAACATTTTTCGTCATTACGGCGAGTTCTTGGCATTTAATGTCTGGTGAGTTTCGTGACCATTGGCGCCAGTCACTCAGTTTCGATGTTCAAGTGAAATCATTTATTTGGGTAAAACGTTATTTTCCAGTTTTTATTTATTGCAGCTTGCGTTTTTGGCGTCAGTCAGTTAATTACGTTGGTCTGATTGCTCAGTTTGTGTTCTAGTTTATTCATTTTAGTCTTGAGTTGTTCCAACTTTCAGCAGTAAGCTTTGCTTGCAAATTTCAGGACTGAGGATGCATAATTTTATTTGAAATCGATTTCCTATTTAAACATTTGTTGTTTGTTTACCCCGATTAGGGAGAGTACTTACTTGAATATTTGTAAGGGTTTGGTGTTTCTGAAAAAAATAGCCCAACGCAAGTTTCTGAATTTCAGTTGCACCGAAAGATGTGGAAAATTACGTTATACTTGCTGATTAATGGGAGTCATATTGTACAGTAAATTTGTTCGCGTTACACAATTCTACTGAGTGTATGTCATGGGTATCAGTAAGTCGGAAATAATTTTCAGGATACAATTATCATAGAGAGATTATCACAAACTTTAATACATCAAAGCGACGTACTGGGGCAGTACAGCAATGTGGTTTAGTTCTGCTTTATGTCAACCTCAATGTACCGAAGTTTACAGCAAGGGTGTTACCTCCTGTTACAGCAAAGGAGTTATCTCATGTTACTGAGCCATATCACCACTATCTCATTTTACTGGGCCATATCACCACTATGGTTGACCTCAAAGGGCCAGCTGTAGCTCTTAAGACGGTATGAAGTGATCTTGCTGCAAGTTCTTATGGTCAGTCAGGAGAAAAGCGCTGTGAAAATGAAAAACGCGAAGGGCTGTTTCGGCAGTGACGTAGTGGCGCGAAGCATACGTAATCACATGACTCAGCTGGATACTTGCCGATGGTTATGGCGCATGACGTCATGAGTGAGGCATGAAGCTCTGTTACAAATTAAAAATGCACAGAGGCATCGATGGGATGTTTGCATTAAGCTCCGGTTTGTGTTCTTGGATCAATGAAATCAAGTTTTTTGTACCGTACATTAATTTAAAAACTAACACTATGAACGATAAAAGCGCAAATTTCCCATCTATTTATTATGTTTTGAGTGAAACTTATCCCTTGCCTGACTTCTTTGAATTGGCATCTTATTGTATCTGTGGGTTTGTTGACTCTCACCACGCAAGTTTATCACATTAATTATTTGATGGCTATTTACCGTACACCTTCACACTATTTACTGCTTTACTTTACTTAGTCACATTTTGCGTATTTCTGTGCAGGTTTTATTCCATTTAGTGCGTTACCACAGCGCTTATTTAACACTTGTACGTTTTATGTCGCATACTGTCACCCTTTTCCTATAACGTGATGGTCGGTTTTGCGTTTTGCCTTTGTACGTCGTACTGCTCATTATTTCATGTTATTGGTAAATTGCATGTTATATGTGGTTAAAAACATTGCTCTGAGGAAGCCCACTTGAATAGGTGGGCGAAGCGTCGGCTAAATAATAATAGCCAGAAGAACAAAATTTATCTGATTGCGTGATATAAATTATTTCTCAACAAGGTATCAAAAGTCTTGACACAGTGGTTAACTTGGCGTGGGTGAACAATACATTTCTGGGTATGAAATATTTCTCAAAGGCTAGGCCTGTTTAATTTTTCTGTTAGGGCGATATGTCCCTCGTACTTCTCATAAACGTAGCCAGGGGAGCCCAAAGGGGCCATGGCCCCCCAAAATTCTTAGAAAATATAGTCATTTTTGGCTTTGAGAGGCGATTTTCCAATCAAAATAGTGTTATTCGCCTAAAATTAAACGTTTTGGCCACCCTCTAAATTGCCCCCCCAAATTTCTGGGCTGGTTACGTCACTGGTCCTTCTAAAAAGGAACCCAAAAAGCGTGTGTGAAAGAGAATTAACCAGAATCAACTACGGCACTACGTTAAGGCTCAACCAGCATTTCTGTGACGTAATAATGGTTGTGCTGCAGTGAAAGGAGCCGAAAAGCTGAATAACTTTTCAAAGAAAGAGAGGATAGGTCAGCAAGATGACTAAAATAGCAAAGCTATACCATGGCAAAGACCATCGTTCGCCTTTGTAAACAGGTATAAACCACTACTGTTCCAAAAAAACTAAGTAGACTGAGTCTTAAATTTTAAGATTCGCAGGTCACATAACAGACGTCTGCGCGAAATTTGGTCCGCGGGCCATCAGTTTGGCACGTGTGGTTTACAGCATTGAGTACATGGCTTTCGTGCTTTCGCAAGTTTTTTTCTTAATTAGATAGAAATCAACGTTACTACTGCCAGGAACTGACAGCAAATGCTGAATTATATGGTGCAAATATGTGAAAACAGACACAAGCGGGTGCATGTCTTCGCGTCAGCAGCAATGCCTTACGACGTTTTGCAGAAATACCCAAGATATGTCAACAATCAGGCTGCAAGAACGAACAGGAATAGTTGCGACATATGTTTGAACTTGGTACATTTTCGGATATAATTGCAGTAAGTAACGTTCCGCCATAAAGGGGAACGCACCAGTTTAGCTTAATGCCACAACTTTGATAGCACTGGCAAGCTCCTGTGTGGAGTGCGAGAAACCCGCAAGGAATGGACTGGGACAAAAACTTTCTGCTACAGGTTCATGGTGAACATGGGTTTTCTTTTTCCGAATGGGATAGGGCACGCACAAAAATGTGACGCCTGTGCTGAGCTTAGGCTTTTGCAGTATCAGAAACCTCCACAAATCAAAATCATGTATTTGCGTAAGTCACTGGTATGCGACGGCATCAAAAACGTATCAGGTCAAAAATTTTGATTGACTTCAATAAGTTGCTTTCTCCGAATGTTTTTCGGCCTGAACTTCAAAACATTATAAATATAAAATAAAGACAGAAACTGAATTGGACGATGAAAATCGATGTTTTGTGGATAGCACGTATATAGTGAAAGAGGAGGACGCACAGCATTACAAAACAGTAAAATCACACTAACATTTGCAAGAAAGTCTTCACAGAGAGCCAGCAACCACGTTTATCTTCTCCATGTTTTACGAATACAAGGAAATGAAAACAACAATAATATCTTTGTGTGGATGTCTGTCTAGAAATCCTCAAAGATACAAGATGTTTGGCGACTCTACTCCCTCCTCTGAATGCTGCAAATGATGTTGTCCAATATTTCAGTTTTTTCAGGTGTGTGCTTTTCATTTGCATTCAAGGTTGTGTCTCAGTTTTTAAACCGCAATGGAAATAAAATTAGTTTTTTTTCTGAATGGAATAAAGTCAAACAGGATCTTTTTCAAAAAACAAAGCAAATCAAGATATTTTTCAGGGATTTTTCTGACTTTTTTCAAATCCTGAAGTTCTTCCAAAAAGTAGGGGATAACAACCGACTGAAGTCTGAGTCCCAATGCCTTTTACTTGGTAAATCAGAGGGATTAAACAGCACCCAAATTTTGACTAAAGTCTGAGTCAAACTTTCCTATTTTTGAAAGTTGTCTCTTGATTTTTTTCGGTCTAAATCAAATCTGTACGTTCTGACACAAAGTCACTGAAGAATGTCAAAGAACTCAAATCCAGCTGCGGAGTTTTTCACCCGCGAATCTGATGGTTTTCATTATTGAATTTTCCGTGTGTGCTTTCAGCTGGGACTTCGAATTTTCAAGTTGATGTCGGTGTTTGTATAGGTTTGGAAATTGACGTGAATTACAAAAGATTTTTCCATTTGTCGAAAAAATAGACAAACAATACTTTTGACAATCTAGGTCAGTGATTCTCAACCGCGGTTCGGAAAACCGCATGCGTTTCTCAAGCACCCTTTGTGCCGCCCTCAGCAGTCTTTCAATAAAACCTCTGATATATTTTGTGTAACAGTCTTCGTTCTGCAATAACACATAACCTGTCAATTTATTTCTGTTAAATGTTTTATTGCGACCTCTAACAAAATCCTAGGTCTGAATTCGACTCCCTTCAGCGAAAACGTTGAGAGCCATTGATCTAGGTGTAGCCGCAAATAAAAAATAATTGCTTGAAAGCATGTTTCGTGGGCTTTGTTTGTGGTGGTTTCCATAAAATTAGCCAAGCCAGGTATTGAAGTTCAAAATTATTTGATATTTGTCTTGACTTCAAATTGAAAACGTTGCCACGTCACTGCCGATGTAAGTTTTACATACTAGGTGCTTTTCTGATCTTGCATTTGAAAATCTTGACGCCCAACCACAGTTGAAAGAAGGCCACCATTTAAACTGTCCTGCAGCTGGATATGTATTACTAAAACACGCTAAATCGCAATGAAGGGAATGCGGCAAGTATTATGCCACAGCCATGGATCAGTAGCACTGTTGCACCTATTTGTTTGTTGACGTGTAGTTGTATAGCATCGCGGGTTGCATAATCCAACAAAAAACGTCGCTTCCTCCTTCTGGGAAAAGTCATGCATAGGGCTTTCTTGAAAAAGCTTAACCTGTGCACAGTTTGCGTTTGAAGTCCAGTTTGCTTTGGCTGAGATCCGGCCAAGCTCTGAATTTGCCGAATATGTCGTTTAATTAATGTAACGAAGTACGTTAGGATGGATTTATCGGTGGAACTCTGCGCTGACCGTCTCCACAGGCAAGAATCTACTGCAGAAACTGCAAAGCTGGAAACACTGCTGATGACAGCGAAGACGACCTGACATACGCCACGTCGTCACCAGAAGATTCAGACGATTCTGTCGACCAAGGCGAACTAGCAGAAGGTCAAACATCGGTCACCAACCAAGGTCTACTTAGCATAGGTGGCGGAACTGGGGGAGCCGCGTGGGCCTAGGCCCCTCACTTTTTTGCCTAGATATCGTAAGTTTATGTAACACAATTAATATTGGGTCCAGTAATAAATTAAATCGTTCATTGAAAATAAAGTTGAAGAATTTTGGCGGTATTTTGTCGATATTATTTCTAACATATTATTTGTTATTTGGCAAGATTTCGTAATTGTTTGGCAGAATACACCGTGCACAGTCTGTCACCCTGCTGTGGATTTCTTACCGCATTGGTGATGTTGAACAGTGTTGCCAGATGGTGTAATACAACACAATTTTTCACAAAACTGGTGTCATTTTACATACTTGTGTGCATGGGCGTCGGAAGAAATTTTTCCAGAGGGGGCACTAGTGAATTTTTCCAAACGTTTTTCTACGGGGGGCCAAAAGTGGTGAAATTTGGTTTTTACCACTCGAAATTAAGAAAACAGCATTTTTTGCTGAAATTTTCAAATTCTTGCCCCTCTTCCGACACCCATGCTTGTGTGTAGGAAAAAGTTCGTGCCACACCATGAAAAAATTGGTGTAATTTCAAACGTTTCAAAACCATTCTTAATAGTGAAATTTTTCTGAATCTTATACGCAAAGTGAAATACTTGACAGATAAATTTCAATTGTGTTTAAGTTTTTGCATTGGCAGCACTAAGCACTAAATATCTATGTTTAATTTCTGCATTGGCAGCAGTGACGTAGTCAGCCAAATATTTTTGGAGGGCCAAAATGTTTAATTTTAGGTGAGTAACAGTATTTTATTTGGGGTGCCGCCTTTCAAAGCACGAAATGACAATATATACTAAAAATATCGCCGGGGACATGGTATCCTGGGCCACCCTGGCTCCGCCTATAATTGGCAACACAACTGGTATCCTTACTGACAACTTGCTGGTTGCTACATATGCTTTGTTTTATCTTTGCATTCCGGTATCTAATGCAGTTGTAGAATGAGTATTCAGTCATGTTACCTCTGTGTTNTAGACAGGCGCGTAACCAGGGGAAGCAAATCTCCTCTGCAAAAATTTTTGCCCACCTGGAAAAATGTGTTGGACATAGTTTAAAACTATTAAACATCGTTTAAAAGTTTGAGCCCCTATCAGAAAACTCTTCGCCCCCCCTGGTGTCCCAAGGTGGTTGCGGGCCTGGTTCAAGATATGGAAAAGTTGTTATTTTGAAGGTGTTCAAGACTTATTTATATCGCAGAACGCGAGCTTCATTGCTTTGTATATTTGTGCCACCACCCACGGTCCCACTTCACTAAGTTGTTAACTCGGGCTCTTTTTTTGGGGCCTTGTCACTGTTCATATATTTTCGTTCCATGCCACGCCTTTCGCGTTCACGTTGCAGGTGAACTGAATAAAACAATATTGATCGTAGTAGGCGTTCCCTCTTCGTTCGCTCACGCTTTACTCGGGCTCATTCATTAGAGCCCGAGCTGCCCTATGCAATTTAGTATTTTTTAAAACATAATTCATATCGGACTGAATGTTTTTGAAGCAATGGAGTTGTATAGAACATTGGATTTGAAGTCCAATCCAACGGACAGTTACAATTTCAAACAAACGATAACTTGTCCAGCAACTCGGGCTAATATGAATGAGCCTAGTAAGCAGAGAACTTACTGGCTTTATCATTGCTCTGTGACGTACGCTGCTCAACAATGGAGAAGTTATCATGAGAACTTCTCATTTATTGTTACGTAACTAACGTCACAGAGCAACGATAATGCCAGCCAGAAGGAAAACAAATGGAAATTTCAATGACTCAAGCCTCGAACGGTTTTATTCAATCAGAATAAGCTGTGTGATGAGCCTGAGTGACGCTGTTGATCTGGGTCGCCCCTGTAACAGCCTGTTTGAATTTGTGGTGGTTCACCGATACGTTTTCATACTAGTGTAATTTTGTCTAAAATAATGTAATTTAGACCTTCGTATGGTATACAGGTGATGACGCCATATTTCAATGCTTGTGACGTCACAGTTGCCAATTCCAACCACAAAATTTTTCTATAGTATTTTTGACGTGAGCTTGTTCCCCCCCACTTTGAAAAAGGTTCCGCCACCCATGGTACTTAGTACATTGCACAACTCGCCGTAGAAAGAACAACCTTTGCACAGTCTGTATAAAAAAACAAGCAAACTGACTATGCCTTAAGATTTCTAACATCACGCTGTAGCCGGAAAAGCATTATCAAGCTGTAGTGCTTTCGAAAGCCGGAAAAGCCTAATTAAATTCTCGTGGTCTTCTGGAACTTTCAGCCCTTTAAAGAAGCTCTTCTGCGAGCATTGTCTTTAGTTGCGTGACAGCGTCGCTTCGCAGAAGCAGGTTGGTTGAGGAAGCATTGTGCCGCTATGGGATGATGAAACGCAACTTAGACGAAAGGTCTCGGGTAAAACGTAATATAGCCCGTTTTGACGACGTGACTTATTTTCGAGATAGACTATTAAAACACGCTACGTTTTTCTGAATTTCTGAAGAACTCCTGTCCAAGAATGAGTGTATTTCTGTGCAATGCAGACAGTGCAGTCTTGGGAAATTCGTGTCTTTCATTCACGTTCATTTCACCAACATATATACAAATCATAATTACCGTTTTACTGTAATTTCTTAGGCGAAAGTAAGTTATTAGGAGGTTTCGCTTGACGCTCAGAGAATACATTCGTGAACGAACAATCAACCTTAAACCTGAGTTCAGTGTCTCATCAGTAAATGTCAGACTTTATCTCAAATAGCTTCTGCCAAGGCGTAGGTGCAGCCTTGCAGTGGACAGAAAAAAACAATCTGGTGAAGTTTTGCAACGATGAACCTCTGATTTCGATATGCACCATAGAAACTCCACTGAGGCGGGTGGCTAGCTTAACCATGCTTAAGTTGGTTCTTAAAACGGGTTGAAATCGATAAGCCAAACGTGGGCAGAGTTCTGTACAGTTAACGCTTGTTTTAAAATTTGTCTAAAAACATGTTCCTAACAAGACAAACATTGCCCAGCAACACTTTTCAACCATTTCACATGTTCACTCACCATTCTTGTCTTTTTTGACGAAGTCGCATGGGTTTCGCGACACTTGAACAAGTTTGCACTCCCCTGCTTTACAGGAATATTCCCATTTGCCTGGATATCAACAAAACAGGGATGAATTACGAAGCGTTTCACCGACTTACTGTGGCTAACTCATTTCGATCACTCGAATTTTGTTATACCTAAGACGAGCGTAAGTGTAAGGCGAAAAATTTGATAGAAAAAATGGTTTTGATTTTTTTCCATCGGAAGAAATTGTGTGTTTCGTTTGTTGTGCAGCTTGCACCACCCACGTTCTCAGTACCACCAAAGATAAGACTAGAGTTCGCACCATGTACTGTAGCTTCTGCTTTTTTGCTTATTGTACAAGACGTTATCTAGTTAGCACTTCGATTTCTTTTGTTTAGGTCAAAACCTGTACAGAAGCATTTACGTAAAATCCAGCACAACTACGCAAATTACGCTTAAGATTTTATTTAAGTTTACTCCAACAATTTCGAAATATTTCACAACTTGACAGAATACTGTAAAAATATACAGAGCACAAACGATGAAATTTTTAAAACCTGAAGGTTTCTGTGCGATTTAGATATTACAGCTTCTACAACATCCTGATAATTTTTTTTTCGGAAACCACCCTATAAATATAACCTGTGTGTGAAATTTTTGCTTTGATTTTCTTTTAATTCAGACAGAAGGAGTTTTGCCTTAAAAAAGTCTTTATGCTTTCACCAGCTGCAATACTTTTGTCTGTCTTTGCAACAAACAGAATGTGGTGTTGACGCAAATAAAAAGTAATGATTTTTTCTCGGGTAATGTGGTAAATGCGACAAGCTACGTTAACAAGTTTGAAAAAGTTAGTTAATGTGTCAAGTTTCAAAGAGTTTTCTTTTTTGCCAAGTATTGAATTCCGGTTTGTGTATATGCACACCTCAGTCTTCTTCAGTAGATAACACCACGGACTACCGATATTTGGGCCATTATTCTAAAAACATTCCTCCCACACCATCGACCAGAAAAATCACCAGCTACATACAGATTGCTCATGCACGTACCTTCTTGATTTTGAATAGCTGTGAAAATGCTGATCAAACACAGGGAAGGAGGATAGAGCATTGCGTTGGAAATTTAATAAGATTAGTCGTGCTGTGAACTTCTGTACGAGGAAATATTCCTTATCACTGCTTTCTGAAATTCGCTTCACACTGCCTTTACTTTCAGACTGCACTTATGAGAATAAAAATATTTTTTTTCCGCTGGCGAAAAAACGAATGCTTAGATTTCATTGGTCAAAATAATTTCAAAGGCGAAAAGCTGACATTCGCATTTCTAATAGTTTTTTACCTCATGAAACAAAGAGATGGAAATGCAAACGTAAGCCAGGTCTTTCAACGATACGGCCTGTAGCTTAGAAACATGACTTTCGTTCCTGTTTTTTCTGTTACTCTATTAAAACGAATCTGGCAGTACTTATCCATAAGACTTGGACCACACAGTGAATGGACAAAAATGTTGTCAACAATCGAACATCCATTTCATATACGCTGTTGTCACCGAATGTTAACAGTAAAATCGTTACACGTCTGATACTTCGTGTTCCATACAGGCTTGCTATGCTTTTATGTTCCAAAAATACACGCGCTTAAATGAGTTTTTTCAAAACCTCTCTCTCAAATGTTTGGTATGAAGCTTTTCCACAACGTTTGGGTAACATTCAACAGTTTTCGCTAATTTTCATAAATGGTAAAATTTGTTTCTGTCAAAACTGCTTCTTTCCTGCTATTGTTCTGTCTGTGTCCACTGCAGTGCAATATCAGATCACGATAGTATAGCATTTAAGAATTTCGACAAACATGAGCATCGTCACATCACAATGCGTTGTTGCAGGATGTACGCACTGCACTAGCAACATCACAACCCTTAAACGGTCTCAGCAGAGTACGCATGGGTGGTGATACATGTTTCCTGCTATAAGGTTTGAATGATACCATTACCTGATCAAAACGTTGCTGAAAACTTTCAAAGAATGACGTTTCATTGCTTGTATAGGTTCTGCTTTTTCACAGAACAGGGGTAGAATAAAAAAGAGCAAACCTTTAAATATCCTTTAAAATCAAGGCTTAGCAGGTATAGTGGATCAATTAGTGCCATAGTAGTTTTCGCATTCTTACCTTGTGATTTCAGGCAATACTCTTTTCGTGATTATATGCAACGTACTTGTTGGCGTACTAACAGCTGACACGATAGCTGCTAACATGCATCACACCAATTGGTTGCTGTTTCCAGTTGCTATAGCGAACGCCTAACGCTCTTGTTCACATTTGTCTACACTGAACCATTTAACGTTGCGTGGCTCTGACTTCACATTAAAGTGTATTGCAGGGTTTGTTGCATATTTAAAAATAATCAAAGAAGGAAATCAACTTAGAGTGCTACTGGAGTATTAACGGAAAAATTGGTGATAGCATTTATTTCGTCTTGCATTGGCTTGGCAAACGCAAGACGTCAGGTCGCTTACTATAGTTGGGAAACTGATCTGTGCTCTTGCAACAACTAGGCTGACCCCTCAACTAGTAGGGATCGCTGTGGAATCACAAACTACAACGCGTTCCTCGTTACCACCGAAGATACCACATCATTCTGTCACTGACCATCGAGCTGATCAGACGTGCTTTTAATCAGCTCAGACATCTTTTAATCAGCTGTTTGTATGGCGGCATTGCCCTACTGGACTCTGTCCTGTGAGAGATTTTGTTTCGGGTAGGATTCTGTTGACTGTCTGGTTCAACTCTTCATTTGTGTATTGGCAAAATTTGTTATTGGCTGTTTAGTTTTGTATAAAAGGGCTATTCGTATCAAAATGGACATTAGAAGTGGAGTTACTTTGAGAAAGAATAAGACTGGCCACGTGCCTGAGAGACACGCTTTGCAATTATCCGACGTGTTGAATCTTTTGCAATCACGGGAAAAAGAGGCTTTCCGAACGCCTTTCAGAAATTGAATCAACCCTCGTGAATCGTTTCCTGTTGGCGGAGTCTAGTTTGGAACAGGCTCACAGCACGATCTCTGATCTGAAATCTGACCTTAGTGGCATCAAAACAGAATTGGCTGAGGTGCGTGCTGAAAAGAGAAAATCTGATATAATTTCTGAACTCCGGTCTAAAAAATTTAATCTGTTATTTCATGGTTTGCTGGTTTGCCTACAGTTTCTTCCGATGAGACTCCTGAACAGAGTGAAGATGTTGTTCTTTCATTTCTGGCCACCTCTTTGCGATTTCCCGAGTCTGATCTTGCCAAGATTTCATTTGCCAATGTCCATCGTCTGCCAAAGCATACTTCAGCACTTCAGTCAAGTGGCACAAGTTGTGCTCAGCCTCCGGCAATAGTTATTAAATTTGTTAAAATGAAAGATAGAAATACTTCCAAACTGGCAGCAAGAGCAGGGCAATTTAAGGAAAATATTACCAAGCATCTACTTCGCTTTTTGCAAGAACAACCCAAATCTCTTCTGAGGAAAGCTTCTGAACTGTTTGCTTCTGGAAAAAAGATTAGATGTAAAATAGAAGGCGCTGAATACTTTCTTTATGCTAATGGTGAGAAGGTCTTACCTGACTAGTTAAAACCGTTGAAATGATGGCAAGATCACGTGACTTTTCAGTCCTTCATGTTAACTCAAGGGTTCCCAAACTGGGGTAAATGTACCCCTAGGGGTGCATTTACATTTAAAGTTAGCAATTGAAGGGAAAAATATGTTTATATATTATTCGTTTCCAATTTATTATGCATTTATCAGTGAACACAATGGGCGTCTGAATATTTTTTCCATTGGAGATAACGTCGGCCTTTTTCCTTGCCCTTTTTAGGTTGCGATAGATGCAATGCAAATTGATGTTCACAAAACACTACCCTTTCTACACCACAAAGCAAATGCCCCATGTTATGGCAACAGTCACAAAAAAATGCGTTTCGCTGGCAGCTATAGCCGGGTTTATTATGGTAATTTTAGCCATAGGCTATCTGCAGATTTTTAAAACAGGGTACTTTTTTCACAGAAGTATTGCCATTTTCCATTACGACTAACGAAACTACAAATTACGATTTTATTTTACCTAAAAAGACTTGTTAGCGTTACTTAGAAACAAGAGCTGCAAACGTCTGAGATCTCGATCGAAGCGATCAATCACTCTTTAAATAAAACCTTGCTTGTCTTTGTTTTTTTTATTTTTTTTCATGGGGAATGCTCATATCGGGGTTTTCCGGAAAGCCGCCCAGTCTTTAATCCGCCCATGGGCGCTTATTTTAGGTGGGCGTTTAGATGGTACTAATATTTGAGTTGACTACTACCAGTATGTGTACCTGTCACCACGTCCAACGTTATACCGTACTGAGTTTGAATACTATTAGATGTCACCTTACACCAGTGGTCGGCAAACTTTTTTTGTCGCGGCCCGGATCACCTTTTCAATAGCTATTGAAGGCCCACTACATTTGAAACCACTAGAACAAAACTTCAAATGTGTGAGTTTTGTGTGCATGCATAGTTGTTCAGACACAGGCAATATGCACTTGCCGTATAACAGTCCGGGCGGTTATTTAGTTCACGTCTTAATTTCCCAATCTGAAGTTAGAATATCATGCAGGTTTAAAAAAATTTAGCAGATGAATTATGAAATGTCGCCACAGGCAAATGCAGATTTGCACTCAGTACTCACTCAGAAGTCAGAAATAAACCTTAATGATGAAGATGTATTCCCCCAAACCTGCATGGACGTATTCTAACAAGTCACACAGTTTCATACTGTGTGCAAAGAAGCCTGCATAAGAGTAGTTTGATTAAGCTATTCACTCAAGGCAAATTGACCACACCTGCAATTTTTTCGCTGAGACATTTCAGTCATTTGTTCCATCGTATTAAAACTCGCCGTAACAGTATTCACTAGATCTGTTCAGGCTTTATAACCGCATCCGCATGGACATAATGTTTTTGGTTATTTAAAAAAAATTTGGTCTATAACTTAAAAAAATAACCCAAGTTCACACTCATAGTCTCCCACTGACAAGGGATTTTCCAAACTTGTGGAACCATTGCTGAAGGTTCACCCATGCTTTTTTCCCACAGTGTAAAACTACGTGCCTTTCGGCTATCAGCGGTCACTGTCACGCTGCATTACCTGCCACAGATGTCTACATTCAGCAGTCACATGCGGGCTAAACACCTACAATTACTTAAACTGAATCCTTGAAGATTTGTTGCCATGTTAAAATCTTACACAATAGAGACCAATGACAGAAAAATCCGTCGCAAGTTTCGCAACCTGCCTCTGGCTCTTGTGCAGTGTGAGTGTCATACCGGCAAAAAAAACTGTCAATGCAAGAATTAAATCAATTAATCGGAGTTAAAATGCTGACTTCATATTTTCTAGAAACTTTTGATTCTTAGTCCGAATTCCCAAGGGGGCAAATGCTTGTTTTGCCCCTGTGGACGCCTATGGTGAATATTTTTGTTGAAAAATGATTATATGCTTGTTGATAAATACGTTTTTCTTATTTTCCTCACCTTTTTTGTCATAAGAAATTTGAGGGGTACATGCTCATCTATCGATATGCCGAAGGGGTACATGACCAGAGCAAGTTTGGGAACCCCTGCACTAGAAGCATGATTGCTCACAATAATATTATGAAAATAGACGAAATTAATGTTCTAGCTGCTGAATATAACTTTGATGTCATATGCTTAACCGAAACTTGGTTAGATACGTCGATCGACGCAAACTCCATTCGTCTTATTGGTTACCGTGTTCCTTTTCGCTTAGATCGCAATCGGCATAGTGGTGGTGTTTTTTTTGTAAGTTAAAAATAACATTTATTGTGTTCGCCGCTTTGACTTCGAATCACCCGACGTAGAAATATTATGGCTTGAACTCAAAACTATAAATTCCCGTAGTCTATATCTTGCGGTGTGTTATCTTCCACCGAATACCACCTCCCTCTTCAAGCAAACGTTTATCGAGTCCATGTCCACTGTTATCGAGTCGCTTCTTGTTGATCCTTATTGCTGTATCCTGCTTGTTGGTGATTTTAACGATCATTCTCTTGGGAAACCTGTTCAGTTTCAGACCAACCTTTTTCGTACCTTGTCAGCTTACGGCCTTCAGCAATTGACACTCCTACTCTCGAATGCAAGATTCTTGATTGGGTTCTAACAAATATACCCTTTGCTGTAGTCTCTCATAGGTATTTTAGGTCCTATCAACAACTTAGATTGCAATCCCATTTTAATAAATTCAATTTTTCACTTCAGCGGTGTGCAGCTTCTAAACCAGTTATTATACAGGATTACGCAAAAGGAAATTTTTCAGACTTGAATAATGCTCTCTATTGAACTCACTGGGAATTTATTATCATGAACTCACTCAATGTTTACAGTGCAATTCTTAATATTACGGACGTTAGTCAAAATCTTAAAACCTTCATTCCTTCCATTCCACACGAAAATTATTTACCCTTCTAAAAAAATAAACCTTGGTTTGATTACGAGCTTAAAACTTGGAGTAAGCGAACTCGATTCTACAAACGTTGGCGTAAAACCAACAATATTAACTGCAAACATCTCTGTAGCAAACTTAGAAATCTCATCCAACGCAAAATCAAATTGGCCAAACAAAGTTATAACATGAGTTATATAAATAAACTAAACACACTAATACACCTCATGCCGATTACTGGAGCCATTTAAATCAATTATGGAAACCAAACAAACAATGCAATTACCCAATAAACCTAAATGGAAAACTTGCATGATGATTATGTGAAGTCCAATCTTTTAAATGTATATTTTGCTTCAATTTCTAATTCAACTGCTTATGATATAAATAAATTTCCACCTTACCACTTTCTTACTGATCATCGATTATACCCTCCAACCTTTGATCCATTGAGTATTTCGTGTTTTAAATAGTCTACATCCTAATAAATGCAAAGTCTTTGATAATTTGCCCAATCGAATCCTAAAAATTTGCAGCCAATCGCTCGCTACTCCTTTCAGCCTTCTTTTTAACCTAATCTTGTCTTCAGAGATATTCCCTACATCTTAGAAGATTGTTACTGTAATTACAGTTCATAAAACCGGTTCTCAAACAGTTGTTCAAAAGTACCGTCCAATTGCGTTGTTGCCTTCTCTTACAAAAGTGTTCGAGAAACGTCTTCATAAGCATGTTTATAGCTACCTAGAATACCAACTGTTAATACCTAACAACTCTGGCTTCCGGAAGAAAACATTCTACCTTAACTTCATTGCTTGGTACCTGTCATAGTTTTTACCAAGCCTACGATTCAAATCTTTCAAGAATAGTTTTCCTTGACATATCTGAAGCTTTTGATCGTGTTGATCATAGTTGCTTAATCTTTAAATTGCAACAACTTGGGATTGTCGGCTCTCTCTTAAACCTTCTATCCTCTTATCTCTTCCGTCGTTCTCAAGTCGTTCTTCTGGGTCGTACTCGTTCGGATCTTAAGTATAAGAATTGAGGTGTTCCTCAAGGATCTGTTTTAGGGCCGCTGTTGTTAATGACATTGCTACAAATATTAAAGCTTCTATCTCTATTTTGCAGATGACACCACCCTGTTTTATATAGATAAGTGTCCTGTCCACTTGCACAGTGTGCTTACTCAAAATCTCTGCACGTTGGACCATCGGTCTGAGCTTTGGAATGTTGCTTTCAACCTCCAAAAACTGCGGTTATGATTATATCTAAGTACAGGAATGATCATCACCCCCTTTTTATTTAATAATACCCACCTCTCGGAAACAGATACACACACACATCTAGGCTTACAATTTCACAACAGTCTCTCTTGGCACACTCATATTATACACTTGCATCAGAAAGTGATGACCAAAATTAACCGTCCTTGTTCATTCGTCAATCTTTTGCCACGCCATGCTCCCCTAACGATATATAAAACGAACATATTACCGGTCTTTGACTATGGTAGTATCATCTACAACAACTTTTCTGATTACGACAATCGAATATTAGACAAATCACAACTCTCCGCTGCTAGAATAATACTAGGTTGTCTTTAAACTAAATCCTCCAACGATGTACTAGCCGATCTAAACCTCACAAGCCTGAATTTACGTACAGCAATATCTCTGCTTTGTTATGGATCCAAATTAATTTTTGATATGGTACCCTGCCCTTTTCCTGCCAGTTCTTTCAGATCGTTCAAAGAATTTGTTCCGTGTGCTTTACGTCACAATCAAAATGTTCAAATACCACTGTTTAAAAATCCTTGCCCTATAACTTCTTCCTCCGTAAGGCTTCCAGCTTATGGAACTCTCTATCACTGGAAATCAAATCTTCAGCCAGCTACTCCATCTTCATGAATCGTTTAAATTCCCATTATCACATATAAAAAAAGCACTCATCATTTGTTAGGACTCAATCCCTATATGACTTCCATTCGCTGTATGCTTCGCTTCGCTTCGCCCATTTTCGGTTAAATATCACTAAAAACAACTATCGTGTTTGTATGTGGTGAAATGGAGACTAAATTACACCTATTCTTCCTTTGTAACGTTCACTGCGCAGCATGAACAACACTTCATAACAAAGTTCATGATATTCTGAACGAAACCGGCTTTGCTGAACGATTTGAGCGCTTGGGCCATACTGATTTGTTGCGCTTATATCTACATGGTGCGCCTGATGCGCCGACTGCTGTTTCAGTAGCTATTTTTAACGCTGTTGACGAATTTTTTAAATGTTGTAATAGATTCTAGTAAAGCAGTGTATTCGTTTTGCGTATGATTCATGTTTTTGTGAAGTTTACTCGTGCTGTATTTTGAAAGCTCGACGTGACACGACAAAATTGCATCAGTCAGGCTACCGCCTGTAGCAAGATTGTCGTGAAATAAATAAATTCATATAATATACCACATCGTGCGGTCTCTGCACTTGGGATTCAGATTTTTCTTAACCAAATCGTGAATGCAAGCAACGAAAACGTCTCTTGATAGCATATTGTATACACAGACACTCAGGGTAAGCTGAGACCAGTGACTTTTTGCATTGCCTGTTTCTTTTTTTGTACTTAAACAGCGGCCCTAGATTCAAAACAGTAATTTAGAGCAAACTCTGTTTACAGGGCAAGCGCAAGTTGCTCAAAAATCCTGAAAGGTGAAAAAATCATCAATACGGTATATGCAGTCAGTGAAGCCAATTACCGTAAAGTCTTGAATGTAAGCAACGCAAAAATCTCTCCATAGCATATTGTATACACAGACACCCAGGGTAAGCTGAGACCAGTGACTTTTTCGCATTGCCAGTTTCTTTTTTGTACTTAAACATCGGCCTTAGAAAAACACTCAGCATAAAAAAACTGTCTGAGCTCGCACGTCTATGTAAAAACAGAATCTGCAAGATAACCCAGCAGCACACAAACAAATAATTTTGGTTTGCTTGCGGTGATCATATTTGCTTGAAACTATATCCTTCGTTCATGTGCTGAAATATCAAACTTTAAGATCGCACACCCTTCCTAAAAACTTGCGATTTAAATCTACGTGAACAAATCTTAAGATTTATTCTCCTTTAAATTGAGAATTTCTCAAAATGTAACTTTTTTCAGTATATTTGAAGGATTTAGTTTGGTTATAAGCTTTTGAAAGCGTAGATGCAAACATTAGAAATTCATCATATCTCGAACTGCTTTAGGATTAGGCAAACTTTGGGGGTTCAAAGGATAGTTTGCACAAATTTCTTAAAATTTGTCCCATAAATTTTATGTGACAAACATTCTCTGAACAAATTTTCAGTAGCCATTAGTACATTATATTTCCTTCTCCCATGTTGCCATAGACTTAAAAACAGAAAATCTGGTAGCCTACTTGAAATTTCGTTTTTACTAACACAACTGAAAACACGTTGGGCTGCGTGCAAGAACATTTTCATAAGTCAGCGGGCTCTGTATTTTTCAGCATCTACCACACAGCTATGCGGCTTTCCATTCATATTAATCTTACACCTAGCTGAGGTAGGCCTAAAACTGCTTCCTTCTCTGGAGGCATATATGTGGCTTCTGGCATGTATCGTATTATTTGTATTTTGACTATGTCGTGCGCCCGACAACATTGCCTGTTTAACTGCACATATATGCAACAAATAATATGGCTAAATGTGTCCAGTCAAACACTGTAGCTAAAATTAAAAACAAAAACTTTTCTTGTACCTTGCCTGGCATGGACTGTACTAATATGAAGTAGGTGCACAGCAGCATACTCGATTACCTTTTTACTGTACATTTAATACACCATATAAATGAAACGCCTTCTTTTGATCAAACTTTCAAGTGAGTCAGGTAATCATAAACTCCCACAAACTAAAAACTGAGTTTATATTCATATATATATATTCAAAACGTTTTCTATGATATAATAAACTTTTATTTGTACAGCAAATAAAAAATACAGGTAAGGATTTTTTTATAAGTTTCCATTGCCCTCAATTGTTTTACTGCTCCCCTTGCCCAACCGCTGCTCCGGGGTCCTGAATATGCATGTTGTGTCAGAAACGTTGCCAACACGTTGGTTTGCAAACTGAATATGACGTCATAAATATGACGTTGATCCAGTTCACCAAAGGCTGTGTAAGTGTGTTGTAAATTGTAAAGTGACTTACAGGGTGACCCAAAAAGATGTGTACCCATGAAAATTTCAATTGTGACTTTGATTAAAAAGCTATTTATTTCAAATTACAACCACACATTATT
>JGI24022J15233_10000807_pt1 | contig 22710 bp, 15 predicted proteins | sample Ectturendosymbi2_FD_15233 | JGI IMG/M metagenome (IMG submission 15233)
CCCTATGACAATCTGGAAAGAGAAAAATGAATAAGGTCATCGATAAAGGTTTTAGAAGCTGCCGCTTTGTTTCAACAATAGTGAAACACCCTGTACTGCCCTACCGCTGACCCTGCTTCCCTGATGACGATGTTTGACTAGGACAAACACATTTGGTTTCAGTTAAGCAGAAACCATGGCATTCCTACCAACCGTTTGTTACATATTTTCATATTTTTTGCAGCTCTCAAGCATTCCTGGTTTTACGGAGTTATCTTTTAACGAAAAGCTGGCTGCGATGGTTTTATTTAAGAGACTCTCCAAGCTGTTGAGTAATGACAATATTTTGACGCCGTTCCTTCTCTTGTTAAACGGACCAAGAGTTCCGAGCAATGAACGACGCTGTCTGAATATGCCACTACGTATTCGGAAGAATAACGTTGCTTATAGTGACGCAGAAAGAAACCTGGACGATGAAGCACCCTTCCTCGATGTCGCTACTATCAGCCGAAAGATTTTAGCATTGAAACTAAAAGTTGTGCATTTTCTGCATGAAAATAGAAAAAATATTCGCCTTCCGACAGGAAATTTAAAAGTCCACGGCATTTTATACCGGTTAAACCTGCTGAAGTTTTGCATCGAACTGTGGAAAAGTCAAGAAACAAAGGTTGAAAGAAGAGATACTACGGCAGAGTACACTACTACAGGTCTGTCAATTTCATGATTACTGTTGTGAAACTTTTTACCTTATTCACCGTACTAAGCCGCGAAATGTATTATGCTTAGGATGTCTTCGAGAGTGCATGCATTAATAACTGTTTTAGTTTATTCTGTGATAAAAATTGCTGGCAGGAGGAAAATCTAAATTTTCCAACTTTAATTACTGTATGCGCTCGAGAGCTGCCCCGAATCGAAATGACATACCGCTTACCGAAGTTCTAATGCAAATTTTCCGAGACCACTTGCGAATCAAGTTTTATGTAGAATCATTTAATCGGGCTTGTTTCCAAAATGTGCTGGTTTTAAACTTTTTGTTTGCTGGTAAACTCTGGACTTTTTAGGCATAATCACAATCTTTTTAGAGAGTAAAAAGTTGCTTTAGCGTGCTAATTTCGTGACGGTTGTTTTTACCGTAAATAATGAAAAGCTGAGATGTCGGACTTAAACTTAACATTGCAGCGGTTACTGATTGAGCATGTGTGATAAGAATAGAAAACATTGCACTGAAGCATTTTCTTCAAAAACTGGACCTGATTAAACTATTTTATTTTCTTGAAAAAAGCTTTAATTCTCAGAAGTTGTCCATGACGCAACGCTTCAATGGCGTTTTAGAATACCCTCAAATTATGCTACCTAATGTCAAACTTTAGAACCATTTTATAGGCATGTAAGGAGAAACATAGGGAAGAAATTTTGCGAAAAATCGGAATATGTGGTTGGTTTAACTTTGATTGTAATTCCCATTCCAAGGAAAATGTTACAGCTGAAGATGTCTACTTCACCCACTTTAAACATGCAGACACGTTGAAGTTGGTCTGACAATGACGCTTCTTCGAACGCCTTTTTGTGTTATAGCTAGAATACATGCTGATGACCAATGTACCATCCGCTGAATACTGCAAATCCTGCATTTCGCCTTTTCAAGTTATAGCTGAGTCGTTTAAAGCTATTGAAGCTACAATCAACAATTCGCCGATGAACTGACAACCACCAATCTGATGAAGGCATTGCAAAAGCATGCATATTCCAGCAGTCATAAACTTAATTATTAAAGAATACAGACGTCACACAGCTACTGTTTGCATTCCGTAAAGTATTGTCTGTAACGGTGGTGATTGTGTCTGCCTTTAAATGCTAGGGAACTCAACTCCGCGGATAAATCTGCCTTGGATTTTTGTTTGGATTGTTATTGTCACTTGCTGCGTCGTTGTCATTGCGTTCCTTGGGATTTTGGTGGTAACTAAGATTTGTTGTTTATCGAAGAAACGAAGAGCAGAAGAAAAAAGGCAAATTGCCAGGCAGAAGAAATTGTAAGCTTTCGGTTTTTCAATAAAACTTTTGTTGGCTTTTTTCGTGTGGAACCCAATTACTTTCGATGACGATTTTTACTTACCTTTCGTAAATTCGTAAATCTCTGTTTGCCTGCAATAACTTTTTGTGGCAAATTGTACTTGTGTTTACTGAAATGATCGTATATAAAATAGTTACGCTAAAGTGTTGGAAATTTGCTAGCAAAAATTCCTACACAGACTTGTTAGAAAGTTTTATACGCAACCATAGTTTGAGCAGCAATAACACAATTATCAGAAGTTTAAAATCTTGATCAAATATACAAGAACCTCGGAACATTTCTGTTTAAACAAGTTTTAAAGTGTATGATAAACAGCCAAACCCAAGAGAAACCATATTGCCAATGAAAGTCCTAAGCCGTGTTTTTACTCATACGTTTTATACCCCAAACGTTTTTAGTGGTTTTAGTTGACATGTAAATAGATTATATAAAGTCCACCTCCTTCAATCCAGTATGCCTATTTACCGAAAATTCCCTAAACATTGTTCAAAATTTGATCAACAGACTCTTTGCAGCAGCAAAAAGTTGAAACGAATTACGATAGGAACACCTTCCCTATTGTCGTGAAGGGAAATAAACTGAAAATATTCGCATAATCCAATTTGAGGGTCTCTAATAACATGACTTTGCGTGGTGGGAAACGTTTTCAACGTCTAAATGTCTGTCTGGAAACAAACCAAAACTATTTTAAGCATTTCATTCATCACCTTGTTGTATTTTTGTTGATTAATAATCGGACATTCCTTGAAAAATAAAAAAATGATGTGGTATTGTGCCCAAATTTGTTAGAAATGTGTCAGTGAAAGGAAAAATCAACCATTTCTGGAGAAACGTGTTGGTTTATTGGTGCAGAGAGAAAATGAAGCAATGGCCGAAGATTGTCGTTCAAGATTATTCTTAAAATAACTTCATGTCATCCGTTGTTCAACACTTGAATGGGGAAATCAACTGCCAAGATGTGAATTTTGCCTCATTTGAAAGTATTTGCTGTTCGTGAAGAACATGTCAAAAAATCAAAATGTGTATTTTTTGAAAAAGGTTGTGGAGTTCCACAGATGTCAGCTACGTATTCTTTCCGATTTATGCACTCAGCCCAAAGTAACCTCCAAACTTATGCTAGTGGAGGTTGCCTAGGAAGCTCTCAGCTGTTCGCATCGATGTTAATGAGGAGAAGGAACAGTTTCGTACAAAACACTTGATGGAAACGTGATACATTGCTCTTTTGGACAATATCTATCTCGGCAAGCATATATGGATATGGAATATATTTAAGCACTGAAATGTAAATAAACAAAATAATAAAATGTATCCTCCGAGCAAAACACAAAAACCTGTTTTAAACCTACAGTCTTATTGGATTGGGTTGTGGAAGCACGCAGAATAAAACCACAGGTATTGGATCCTGCGCAAATCAAGACTTAAATGTTGTGTCAGAGGAAAACGGAACTAAGAACTAATCATAACTGGTTCAGCAAAGAACGAATCATAACTGGTCGAGATTTATGTAGTCAATTAAAAGCTGCACGGGAAAAAGCAAAATGTCAAATCCGACATCATGATGACAAGTGGCTGTCTTCGATTCATATCGTAAGACGACTGCATTGCAGTTTGATTTTCTTTTTGGAACAATGTGCTGTGAAAATGAACTCAGGGAGTGAGTCATTTTCAAAATTTTTGTTCTCTGCAGTGGCAATATAGAATAAAACAAAAGGAGCAGGATAGATATCTTATATTCGATGCTTCTGTTTTGATTGAAGCAAACCTTGGTCTCCAAAAGTCGAAAGCATTTGAACCGTACAAAAAGATGTTAGATTTTGTTCGCCGTCTTGTACGAATATGAAAAAAAATTGTTCAACATAAGCCAGCTTCATGTTAATTTCATGCTTTTGTTCGTTTGTGAATATTCACAATTTGTTAAATGTTTGAACGTTATATGTGCTTACTGGTGACAAATTAGGCAGCGATAAGTTATTGTTATTGTTGAAACAAGTGGGAAAAAAGGTGTGGTTTTCTGTGCAACAAAAATTAACGCCATCGGTGCAGATACAAGAGCAAAAACACTGGTAACTTTTCGAGCAGTGCCATGCCAACAACCATGGGCGCAATTAGGTGGGGAACACGGGGAACGCGTCCCCCCACTTTTTCAGACAGCGGGGATATAATATGCAAGTTCCCCAACATTTTTCTCTTTAGGTTTCGCAATATATTGGTTTCACACTAAGCTGGCCCCTCACATTTTACGAAAAATTGCGCTTTTGCCAACAACTAACGTTTTTGCAATGTCAATGTGTCTTGTTCCGTTATTTCCTGGAAATTAATGGAAAAGAATTTGAAATTTTTAACTTAAACATTTTTTGGCAAATAATGAAAAAATTTCGGCAGTATATGTTTGTTCTCCTAGATGATTTTGCTCCCTTACCACTTTGATTAGAGTCCATTTAAAGGACAGTACATGAAACATGACTATAAAGTTTGATCAATTCCTACGCAAGAAAACTACTATTGTAGTCAATTTCCAAATCATATATAACTATTCTTTTATTTATGCTCAGTTTGGTTACATAGCATGTACTCACTTAAAAACCTTAAAACTAAACCATACTAAGATCAACAGGTTGTGCCCGAAACGCATTTTCAAAAATGAAATAAAATGAACATGTGATTCACCATGTAGTCAATTTTGTTACTTTGGGTTTCAAAATAAGTTTATTTGTTTCTGCTTTTATATATCACTGCCCTCGTCGTTCCAGGGTATTGAAAAATGTTAGTAGAGCGAAACATATTATTCTGATTTCAAAGTGGGTAACTCTGACACCTGCTGTATTGCTTATTGGTAGTTGTTGTCAATACGGTCCCCGAGAGAAAATTTTCAAGGCGGCACAATATTCTCTCTGTGACCCCGGACCCCGTGGCTGGTATAAAATGTTCTTAACAATTAGAGTTCGATTTGCACTAAGTATGCAAACTCATAAACTTTTCAACGGCTCCAAATGAACGCGTGGCTCATAAGTTCAAATGTAAATCCGTTATTTAAAACAAACCGTAGCAGCAGTCCGAACACAACATATAGAATTTTCGATTATCTTATAGTTTTATACACACAGTTAACCTCCATTCACGAAGTCATGTTTCTGTTCACTTCTGGTTTCTGTCAGCAACAGCACTTTTGACAAGCTTTAGAAACTCCAATTCAAACGGTCAAATCCTACCATCTTAGGAATTGTTGCTTCGCCTCATATTTAATGATGTTGTTTCCCTTGAATTGAAATGCGGCGTTTTATTACAAATAGAATACTTTTACGACTTCAAGTCACCTTTGTTTTAGCGTTTGTCTTGTCTACTTTTCACCCAAGTTGCATCTTTCTGACAATATTTAAGTCACGCTTGCAACGAGCACTATAGCGCATGAGCCGCTATAGTCTGCAGTCTGAAATGTAAGGTTACCTACTTCTCATGAGGGACTCTTGCTTGTGATTTGGACAGGCACATAACCAGAAAAATAATTGAGCTTGAGAGAGAATTATCTGCTGGAATAAATAATTGCCTTTACGCCTTGACGACTACTTTGTTGTTCAGCGGTTCAACAATTGCAGTCAAACATTTTGGAGAGACAATCGCACCTTAGCCTCCCTGGGTCTGTGGCCATTTTGGATAGAAACCTGATTGCTACAGGAAGTTGAACATTAAAAAGTTAACTCTCTGACGCAATTACGGACAATGCGATCTAATGCAAAACTATTTACCAACATACACAGGTAGTGGCAACAGACACATGTAAATATGAGATAGATAAAGAGCTAATATAGCTAAAGATTCTCACAAATTTTTTTTCTGTTTTACATTCTTTATTGGGCGCGCTTCTATTGCTACTATAAACTTAAAAAATAATACTGTACAACTAATAACATCTATTGAACATGTTCTTTGCAAAAAACTCATAAGCACTTAAAACATCTTACAAATTTCCACAAAATATACTCTCTCAGAGTGGGGAGATTCATGCAGTCAACCACGCGTCCACATCAGAGGTGGCCATGGATCCGGAGTGCCGGGTTCGACTCCGGCAGGATTCTGGGTTTTTCTGTCGGACCCGGATCCAGACTCAGAGTCAAAATTTTGTGAAAAATCAGACCCGGGTCCGGAGTCACTTTTCAATTACGGCAGTAGCAGGAGTCTACGTTATCATTTCTTAAGTGAAAACATGGGTAAGTTTCGGTTGGATCGATGATACTAGCCGGAGTCTGAACATTAGTCGGATTCTCAAATTTGAAAACTTTTAAGATCCGTACTCGGATCCGGATTCAAATATTTTTGAACAGGAGCGGAGTCGGAGTCTGAAAACGTGACTGCGGCCACCTCTAGTCCACATTGGTCTGTCACGTGACGAACTGATCACTGGAGTCTAACTAAATACAAGAATTCCCCTGGACTGAAACAGTTTATATTGGTAACAAAAACCTTGCACAATGGGCGAAAAATGAGTTTTGCAGTGATGTACTGTACTACGTGGATCTGTACAGTTTGTTTACAAACGAAACACTGGCTTAAATCTCATACAAATTCGCCAATTTCTCCGTCCAAAAGTTGCAATGATAGCCAAAACTCCGCTATCCACCGAAAGCAAATTTGCCCGACAACTAAATAAAAAAATAGCCAAATTAGGAGGGAAAATAGCACATCTGGCTGGATCAATGAGTCTCAGTCAATGGCAATCAGTAGCGTTTGTGAGGGCCACTGGGAAGGTTTGGTAACCTTTGAAATCATTTACTTTGCATGTTTGTGATGCTAATTACGCCACTGATGACAACCTTATCAAATAATATTCTTCTTTATCATCTACACATACCAAACAGCCGAGAATTTAAATTTAATCTGGCAACTTTTTAACAGGCCGGAGGAAAATACTGGGGGATCGCCCTCTCGTACGGCGTGGCTGCCAAGCACATTTCCGACTTTTTACTTGAAAATAGAAGTCAACCTAAAATATTGCAATTTAACCAAGCACACCCCTTGCAACTAATCTAGTTTATTCAACATGTGTGATATAAAAGTTAGTACGAGCAAAAAGATAGCGCATGTTCTTTTCAGAATGCTTTTACAGCAAGAAAAGCTTAAAGCAAAAAAAGCGAATGGAACAGCAAAACACAAAATTGTGAGCTTAGTTACATGGCTATATTTGTTTCGCATAGCACACAGTGAACACAGAGGACAAACTATTTTTGACTTCTTTGTATATCATGGAAATGGTACTGCGATAAACAACTTAAATGTTTGACGAGTGATAAATAGATTTAAAGCTAGTTGCCGTTGGTGACTATTATTTCATTCAGTATCAGGTAGGCAAAAAATAGTACAAAAACTGATATTTGATAAAAGTATCTACGCATGTATCCAGTTGGTAGAATCAAAAAGTGGCACCAAACATTTTATGGTGCGTTTTAGTTTTGTGCGAACATGGAAAATGGACAGTCGGATTTACATAGGAATAATATCAACATAGTTCAACTTTAAAACAAAAAATAAAATTCGGTTGGTTTTCCCAGGTAAATTTTAACACGAAAAGTGTTGGTGAACCGTACAAGAAATTAAAGTTAAATTCATAAGCTCATTGCACTGAAAAGATTATACTCAATATGCTTTGATGCAATGCAGTTCGGTACACTTTACAAACAAACCTAATATCTTTGCAACAACTGAGAAACGTTTGATTTAAAAATTTTACTCAATTAAAAGCAAAGCCATCAGTGCCTTATATAAATGTTTAACGCATGTTTTGTGTAAATGGCGAGTTACGCAATAACACAGCTAATGATGGAAACAGGCTACCAACATAAAACAAACTTATTCACAAAGAAACCATTATAAAGAATGTAAGCAGTGCTAGTCCTCTGACGTTTTTGTCATTACACAATACTGTATGATTTCCAAACAATAAAAAGTGTTCTTTAAAAAACGACTTTGGATTAAAAACGATGTTCGTGCTTTGCTACATCAGACATACTATCGACTGGGATCGGCTGACCAAACAACGAACCGTGGTTTTTAAAGTCACTGCCGTCTGTCAGAGATGTCGGACGTAATTCTCCAGTTTGCATGTCGTAGTGTCCTGTCGAATTTGCAAATAATTCTTTATTCACAGAAATCTTTTCCAAAAGCTACATGGTAAGTAACAGGTTATCAGTTGGTGTGAGAGTGAGTTAGTAATAACCTATAAACACGCATTCTTCCAGGTTTCACCTGCATTCAACATTAAGCAAGTGTTCTAATAGTGTTTTCAAACCTATGCATTGCTTGGGTACAGATTTATGTTCCTTTGCACAGCACATATAAGTGTGCTGCTATTCAGCCTTGTCTCATGTGAGGAGAATATGATACAGTATGCCAAAGCTTTACCCACTGCGTTTATTAAGTTTGCTATAAAAAGTAATAACCCTGCATAGTGAGTTGCATGGATGTCAACTGAAAATAAAAGCTTAACTTTTGTATTTTTCAGCAACGAAAAAGTTCTAAGATTTAACAAACCTAGCTCACTTTTACAGTGTCTTGACCCTCTAAGACAAACAGTTTTGTTCTTCGTATAAATATAATCGTTCCGCAAAAAAGTACATACTGATACCACAGACAAATCTGTCGGCAACTAGAGTGCAACAAACCGTTCCAACTTGCTAAAGAACATCTCCCTTTTTTCGCCCTTTACAAATTAAATGATTTAAAATCTACAGTATACAAGTGCACATGTTGGCTTCATACCAGTTAGCATCCGTTGGCGAATCTGACGAAGTAAATATGGCTGCACAAAATATTCATCAATCTGTGCCTCGGTGATTGATCTCTTGTATATACGAACGTCATCAATAAGCCCTTGGTAGAAATTTCTCTTGCCGTTCCAGCCAATCGCTATGGTCTTTGGATTTTTTGCCTGAACAGCGTGTAAAACAAAGCTGCAGTTACTTTAAAATCATTTGGATAATGCTGCAACTTGAATCTAGCATGCATTTATACCAACAAGCTGCAGTTAAATTGTAGAGGCAATCATGTGTGATGTTTGTAGTTTATTGCGAATAGTTAATGTATTGCAGTGTCTGCTGTTTCTTACACTACTGTCAAAGATTTTTTTCAAAGTTTTGGGCTAAGTTATAGGTAGATCAACGTTGGAAGAATGAAAACACTAATTTTTTAGAAAATATTGTTTAAAACATTTTACCCATTCAACATTTGGAATGTCTTGTAAAGTGGATCTTCGGCCGTTTGTTCCATTAACGAACAGGCTTAACTGACAAGCCTCTGCATTGTAACGCAGTGTGACGTGTTGCCAATCGAATAGACTCAACGCGTTGCTGATGGAAACACTCGACTCATTTCCAAAATAGGCTCTCAAATCACTGCAAATGAAACAGAAAACAAGAAATGCTTCACTTCACACAATGACTTATGCAACGAAACAAAAGACGTTTCTTTTTGGTAAATCAAGTGGAAATCTAGAAAGACCAACAAATTGGTAAATTACTGAGCTGATGTCCAAGAGTTTTAAGAAAACACGAGGAGCTCAACACATTGCCTTATCACAAATTTCACTACCTTTTTCAATTTCAACCGATTGGCTGTTTTTGAAATGGCCAGTCACATGCCAGAAATTAAAAACATTTTATTTTGTTTTGAGTAATGCTTACAGTCATTGACTTTTTAAAAAAGCGTGTTAATATATTTTCATTAATACGTTAAAAACAAGTTCTTTAGATATGTAAATCGATTAACTTAGTGTCTGGGTTGCTGGCATAAATTGTGAAGCGCAAACGTGATATGTGCAACCTAAAGCAGTGCATCACGCTTTGTAGTTTCATCGCAAAAAGCTGGAGTAGGTTAAAAATTTATTTAGGCGACTTCGAAAATTGGTGAAGTGTTTTTTGGACTGATATCGATTAACTTTGCTTTCCCTGATTATTTTTCATTCGGATTAGTACCATGTACTAAGCACTTTGCAAGAGAGGAAACGAAACGTTTGTGTGGTAAGTATGAAATAGGGCTAAACAGACAAACAAAAACTCAAAAACTACTGTTCTTGATTTAGTTATTGTTTTCACAAGATCGCCAAAAGCGTTTTTAGAAAAGGGATTTTTGAGTTTTTGCAATAGTTTTATGTTATAATAAGATCTAGTCATTTCGACGCTTCGGTTGACTTCACCTGCCATTAACAAATAAACACAATGATCTTCCATCAGTTGTGCACACAATAGGCAGTGCAGAAGAGAGGTTCTTATTCACTTTTATCCATGCATCTACCGTAAAACCATCTTTCATTTGAAAGTCCCTGGTGGTTGGCAGAAGAATTCGATCATCAATTCCATCGAAGCTCATTGCTTTGTTTTTCCTGCATGGTAAAGAAATTCAATATCAAAAGTTAACATAACGTGATGGTGCATTATAGAAAACGTCTGTACAAACATAGCAATTCTGCAGTTTCCAAACCAGTTAATAGTAATAGAAGAGGTTTCCAATGCTCATTTCCATGAGGAGGCAGGAGAGTTGTCCACTGTTGGTATCGAGATGCTGACCCAACCAGTTTTTGTATTTTATCAAAAAATTTTAAAGCATTAAACCAGTATACTGTAATTCTTGCTGGTTTTCATTGTGATCATGATGAATACTGTCTGTTGAGTGTTGAATGCTTAGACAAGTTTTGTGAAAAAATCTGAAGGCTTTGTGGCAAAATTTTTTTTCTTTAATTTATTTGAATTTTTCCGTTTGTTTGTTACAGATACTGTATACAATCAACTGTTCAAACAATGTCCCGTCATTACCTTGAACCACACAAACAGAGGTATAATCGGATTAGCCATAATCTGACACAAAACTACCGTTTCAGACTTAGTCAGGCACGAACTTGACAAACGGCAATATATCTTATTAAAAAAATCGTGTTTAAATTTGATAAAATTAACGAAAATATTTTATAAACGAAAAATTTTGTCCAACTTACAAAAAGTCAAAAGCACGCTTTTTAAAAAGATGTTAGTTGGGAACAGCGTTGGAATGACAACAAAGCAGAGACCCGAATTTTATAGTCGGTCATTTTGTTGCTCTTCACCGTTCAGCGCATACCAGACTCTCATTGCGTTTTCTGTTGATACAGATTCTTAACCACACACCTCTGTTGTTTAAAACATTGCCCTGAGGAGGCCAACTTCAATAGGTGGGCGAAACTTCGGCTAAATAAAAAAATAATCGCCAGAGGAACGATTTTATCTGCTTGATTTGGAACCTGGTGGCAAATGCTACACAATAACATTGAGTAGCAAAAAGAACAGCAATGCTTTTCTTTCGGTTATGACCTTGTTACTTTTCCTGCACCTCGTCTGCAGTATATGCATCACAGCTAGTTGGCCATGTGATGGAGGCTAATAATCTGAGCAATTTCCTCGACATTCTAGTTTCATTTCAATGTAGCCTATGTCCTAAGCAAGCAACTTTCATCTATGTTTAAGCAAAGTCTTAAAGGCTTCGTAAAACCAACAGAGTAATGGCAAACATAACCTCTGAAATAGATTTTTAAAATAAAGGAAATATGCTTAATTATTTCTGAAAAGTGTTAGTCTGTTTAGTAATACGAAAAAACTTTGGTCAGTTTGCGTTTATTTCATTTAAAGTGACAACAACTGGATCGCACTTAAGGAAATGTTCTGTTTTCATATGAACACAAAAAGGATCTTAATTTTAACAGAAAAGTTACGTTATCTTTGCTAAAATTTTTAATAGTGTACCTTTCAACGCATTTTACTTCTACGTTTGACCAGATTACGGTGCCGTCTTGCATCTCTGTCACTCCGATTTTTCCGCCTGTGTATCTTGTGTCAAACACCGGTCCACTGTCAATAATAACCCGATCATGGTGTGTGACAATCACTTGGATTAAACCGAGGGAAGGCCTGGAAACAATGTAAAAGTGTGTTGTTAACAAACGCGTTAAATACTAATTGTTAGGGTGGCAACTGTGCGAAACACCCATGTGAAAGCAATCATGAACAGTAAACATGTTTCAAAGGTATTTTTGTAGTGTAACAGGCAAAGTTTGCAACTACCAAAACTGCCGTGAACACGAGTGAAACCTATGACAATATCGAGCTCGCTGAGCTACCAGCAAAATGCGATGAAATGAAGAGATAGTTGCAAACCTGCGTGAAAGGTAGGCTTATATGTTGCTTTGACTCCACACACACATCAGGTATACAAATGATCAACGAAAGAGCTCTTCTGGCAAACTAAAACAGTTTTTGCAACGTTTCGGTAGGACGCAGCATCCTTACTTCAAGAGGGTGAAAAATTTATAAAACCGCAGGCGACTTGAAATTGATAACAAACGATCAACTGGGCACGAATCATACACACAGAAAGCAGTACTAAAGCCGAAAACAAATTAACAGAATTTAGTGACAAGCTACTGTACTCAGTGCAAGTAAATCATGCCACAAGACAAAAACCTGGCCGTGATGTATACAACATAATGTGAGAAAAAACGAAAAAACAGTTAAAGTCTGAATAACTGGAAAAAAAACTAAAAAACGGGTGTCCCACATGTTGAGCAATGGTAGTAGGAAGGCAATAAGCTATCTAAAAACAACTTAAAATCATAATTTACAAGTCGGAATGTTATAAATACGTAGAAAAAGATCTGTAGCTTTTTCGTTCGTCCCGATGCACATTGAAACAATTCAAGAAAACATTTTCAGAAGTAAGTTTACCAACCCTACATTTCAGATTGAGTCCACTTCATTCTGTGATCGGTGTCGAAAACATGTTGTGCCTATTCGTTGTCGGAACGTTCCATTCAAATGGACTTGTCGCAATTAGTAAGTTTTACTGCGAAACGCCGAACTAAGCAGAACCAAATCGATCTATTTTGGGCTAAATCTCAAATCGCAGATTTTGTATGCTCCTAAATGAAATTGTTGTTGTGCAGCAATCACCGCAGCTCGAGTTGCTTTTTTTAATTTCCAATGTCAACTTTATGTCTAACGTAAACACTATTCCGACACTGTTCCATGTTCACTAAAAGTTATTTAGTTTGTGGTCAGTTTAGCTCTTTCAGCTGATTTTAGAGAAGACTTGCAACCTAATAGAAAACGTTGAAAAAATACTGCAAATACATGAGAGATGCAATCTTACCTGTGAATAAGACGAAAACCGTAGGCAGTGGAGTGGTTCCAACCAGTCAGGTTTTTATCATGATAAAGCAAAGTAGCTTCATTAGAGATATCTTCGGTATGCCACAAACCATTTGACATATCCATTCCCGGACCAGTTGAAGAATGGACGACCTGTTAATCCAAGCCGAGTTATTTATGCCTAAACGAAAAATCCGCTAATTTTGCTTTGAAGCATCAAGCTCTGAAAACATTTTATTAAATAATAAATTCACCCACTTTTATTTGAAGACCTTTCTGCCCTGTGTGCGTAAAATCATGACCGCCATTTCTGTGATCGTTCCTCCAGAGAACTGCATAAAACCTTCGGTTTGACTGGTATCCAAAAATAAATCCAACATAACCATTGAAGTTAACTTCTCCGTTTACAAAGATACTTCCTGTCAAATTCATGGGACCGTACCTGATCGGGCCAATCAAAATTGATGGCACAAGAGCAGCAGATTGCTTCTTTGCAGCTCGACCCTAAAATGGTGCAGTAAATTTATAAAGAGCAAAAACACTAGCACGGAAGGCATGTCACGTTTTGCAATACGTTGAAACTGCCCTAATTTATACGTTTGTTGACTTTTCAAAAGTGTCCCTTTGAGTTATTGTGATAACATGATCCCGTGTTGTGATAACGCGTTCGTGTTTAATTTAGAAGCCCTAAACCACTCCAACATAAACATCCATGAGATATTTCGAAAACACGACTTTAAAGATAAATTCGGTGCTCTTCTGAGATAGCGCATGACTGCGTAAGTATATTCATTAGTCGCATTCCTCATTAAAATATTCTTGCTCAGCTGCTCCCTTCGTGTGTAAAACATTTCTTGTTTCGGCCGCCCTGCTCACCTGATGACTTATTTTCCACGCGAACTGTGATGAATTTGTTTGAAATTGCACTTCAGTCATAGGAATCATCGACGTAAACCAAATACTGGGATCGCTGTAGCAAGTGTCCAAGATATCTGCTACGCCGTCATTATCGTAGTCTTCTTGGCATTCAAAATCTTAAAGAATTTACTTACTGTGAGATAATATGGAAGTTACATCGCAAAAACGAGCTGCTTGCACAAAACTGAAAATTTGATGAATTGTGATTTACGATAAAAAACAGTGCAGGCGCTACATTAGTCGAACCAGGTGGCTCCCTAGGGCGCTATACCAAAGTGGGCTCCATAAAGAGCCATGAAACATACAACTCTGTGGTTCTGAAAGTGACGAACGTCCACCAAGTAAAAGTGAGTGAACATGATGGGAGTGAATGGAAAAACGTTCACGCAGTTTTTCAGGTTTTCTGCATAGGGGTCAGCATTGTTATTAACTTCAATTTCATATATCATTCATCCAATCAACTTTTGTAATGTACAAAAACGTCCTTCTTATTTCCGTAATATATAATGTGGTGATATGTAGAGTAAGGATATTTGTATAGAAGGGGTGGATGCTTTAATGTATCTTGCCTAGGGTTCTTATAAGTCTATCAATAACTTGCTGTCAGGGCCAGCAAGGCATGCCCTCCAGGCGACACTTTCTCAAGTTCACTTTCACAATTTTAAGGTGACCTCTCATGATATCTTCATTTCTTAATTTTCCTTGTCCGCCGCTTTGCCAGAGTACCTTCATGTCTAAGCCTTCACTGAATCATGTTTCAGCCATCCAGCATAGGGTTAGAACCGCTGTCGAAACGCCAGCATTTTTGGCGTTAATAACCCAGTTAACCAATGATAATTTGAATATAGGACGCACCACCGATTTTAACCAAAAAGATTCAAGCTGGCACCCACCATAACCAAATTGATGGTGTAATATCTACGCCATATGTGCAATGGAAAATGGTCTTTTCATGGGGATGGGTCCTGGAATTGACTTTGTCTTGGTCGCACCGGCAATTCATGTTTAAACTTTTATATGTCTACGTTTAAAAGTACCGTCAGCAGGTGATTTTGCGAAAAGGTCGTTATGAAGGGGCGCTGAAAATGAAACTTGCTTAGGGCGCGGGGACGGCTTGCTCTGACCCTGACCAAAAAGCTATGCACTTGAAAAACTGATGATTGAACTATCATGTACTCTATTACCAACCGTTTGTAGCACTGCTGTTCGCGAAATAGGGACAGTAATCCAAGTCATTTGTAACTCCATCGCTGTCAATATCCGGGTCGCACAAATCACCAATGCCATTGTTGTTATAATCAGACTGACTGGGATTGGGAAACTTCTCACAATTGTCTAATGCATCTATAACTCCATCTCCGTCTCTATAAACGAATTTAGTAGTGGCAATAAAATTGATCTTAGAAAACAAATTTTTTAAAATCAACGAAGGGTAAACTTTTGAAGTAAGTTGATGGTTGCAAACTTTTAATGTAAAAAGTAAACAAACCTGTCAACACCATTATCACATGCATCGCCGGCATTGTTTTGGTCTCTGTCATTTTGATCTGGGTTAGAAACAGTTGGACAGTTGTCACAAATGTCTCCGACTCCATCACTATCTTGGTCAGGCCCAGTTGTAACATTTGCATCGAATGGACACAAGTCAGCAATATCCTCAACACCTGCAGTGTGCATTTACTACAGTGATATAATCACTTAAAGGTGGTTAAAAATAGCACAATACTTAATACTTATTCGTATACTGCTTGTTTTAAAACAAACTTTTTTATCACAAATTGCAAAATGACCATGTCAGTGTTGTGGAATTAGTAGTGGAACAGGTTCTGCTTGTGAAGAAACTAGTGAAAACCTAGGTATTGCGTGTCGATAGATTAATTATTGATTCTAATTCACCAATCTTAAAATTTTGAGCTGTCATCGTGGAGGCTTCTTTCGACAGCATTGCGCTTTAATGGTACTTCAGCGCATATCACAATGAAACATGACGTTTACCTTTAGAGGTTGAAAAGATGCTTTTTGACCCTAGTAAGCTGGGAGTGAGGATACTTGACAAAAAAAACAACCGAGATGAGGAATAGATGTTGAATCCTCACCGAGGTGGTAAAGTTGGCCAGACCACTGACCTAACGTACAATGTTGCAAAACGCTACCCCAGACATTATGATAAATACCGGAAAGCTTTTAATAAGAATGAAACAGCGGTACAGAAAAGGGGAATAAACAGGTGAAAAGTATTGGAAGAATTCGTTGAACAAGCTGTAGTTTTGAAAGTTTTTACATGTTCTTGCTGGTAAGTAATAACCACATTAGTTTAAATTACATAAATACACTAGCACAAAGTCATAAAAAAATTAACTGAATGACACAACTTATAGTTTAAGGGAAACAAACTTTGACATCAGATGCGAAGATGTTTTGCCGAGCAAAGGCGCCATTGGCAGTTTTGTTTAAGGCCATACCAATTTATAGCTTGAAAAGAATTTCGTTTTCTTGTAAAATTATAGAATTGCAAGATAATGCAATAGCTTTTGGATTGGTAGTTGATCACCCAAGTGCAAGTAAAACAATGCAATAAAAACATAAAGCACGCAGTAATTGGAGCTATTATTATAATAATCAAACTCAGACTCTAGAATTGCATTGTATTGGGTAGAGTCTGTCACTTCCACAAGCAAGGCTCTAAACTTCAAACATGCATCGCAAATTAAAGAAATTAGCGATGCGAGGAGTTTTTTATTTTGTTTTGGGTGAGAAGGAGTTTTTTATTTTGTTTTGGGTGAGAGGAGTTTTTTATTTTGTTTTGGGTGAGAGAGGCCAAAGAAAAAGTAGAGTGCAATATCTGTAGACAACAAATGAACCTTTTTAGTACAGGAGCACACAAGAAATGTCTGTGCAACATATTATGAAGGTAATCAGTTTTACAGTGTTAAAGTTATAGTCTCACCGTCGTTATCATCGTCATCGTCGCATGCATCACCAATTCCATCTCCGTCGTTATCAGGGTACTGTCCTGTAAGAAAAGGACAGCTATCGCAAGCATCTCCGAAGCCATCGTTGTCGGAGTCAAGCTGGACACCGCTTTCGTTGTAGTTGGGGACGAGAGGGCAATTATCCTACAAAAATGTAATTAAACATTTGATGGTTACTAAAAGTCTAGCCGTGACACAGGCCCAAGGATAAATCTTCATACTTTTGGTTACGATAAGGATAATGCAATTCCAGCATTCTTCACCATAATGGCAGTCTCAAAACTATGATGCAACAACCGATTTCGATTTTTTCTTCCAGAAACTAGCAAAAAGAATTAATTAATTTTTCGAACACGAGTCCCCAAGATTGTAAATATTTGAATCGGTTGGCGTTCAGGTATTACATATAATTTCATGACATTCATTTCTTCCGCTTTTACACATTACTCATTTTTTTCCATTTTGTAACTTCAAGGTATTGTACTCTGCACACCTTGACTTTTCAAGGTTTGTTAAAGTATTTTTATTAAAACTTGCGGTGTTTTTCAAACAAGAAAAGAAAAACCTCAAAAATTGTTTGTTTTACATGAAATTAACTATTTGAGCAACTAAAATCCTGCTGATTATCATAAATGCTCAATGACATTTGACAAACAAAAATAAACATCCTGCTATCTCATGTGTTGAAAACAATCACTGCATATCGAAATGAATCCTTTCACAGTTAAAAATCCAACACTAAGATTTCACAAAGCATGAATTTCGCCTACAGAAGTAAGCAGAATCAGCTCTGATTCAAAAAGAATCAATTCAAAACAATGTAGGTATTGAAAACAAAGAAATTCGTAATTACAAATTCATCAAGAACAAAATCGTTATCGTCGTCAGTATCGCAGGCGTCTCCCTGTCTGTCCCCGTCAGTGTCCTCCTGACCACTGTTCGGGAGTCCGATGCAATTATCTTCAGCGCATGCTCTCCAGTCTCCACAAGAAATGAACAAGTCAGGCTGACCGTCCGCGTCACCATCGCAGCCACACGCACTTCCTGGACCAGTCAGTCCAGAAGGACACTGCAAAAACATAATCCCATAATTCAAAAATAAACTCAAAAATATGAAAATTTTATGTGAAAATACATACTATATCGCCTTGCCATAAAATATGATTTGTTATTAAACATTTTTGTGTTTCTCAAACGGTCCGGTGTTCTGCATTTCTTGCAGTTGGTCTACAACAAGTTATGATCTAAAGGTATGTAGTTTAGTTTTGTAAACTATTATCAAAAAATTTTACTCAATCAATCTTAAATTCAAGTTAGTCTCTGCTTTCTCGAAAAAAGCATTTTTCACGGAAGTTTACTCCAACAACAGACACTGCAGAAGGCATAATGGTTTGAGCACGTGGCCGCACTGTTTCATACCTTTCAAAGACAAGCCGGCCATGCCTGTGTTTTATAAAATGCCCCAAAATGGTTAGTGGCTGGGGTGGCACCCTTCGTAATGATCATTACACGATTTTGCACATGTAGTGAAACTACTAATGCATAGGGCTAAATGAGAGTATGAAAAACAGAAAAGCGTGTTAATAAAGAAATATCGGAGTGTTTTGCAATGCCAAAAATGCAGTGCAACGGAAAAGAAAAAGTGGTGATGGTCGCGTAACAGATATATTGATGGCCGGAAGAAGCGATATTAATGAAAGTATCAACGATAGCGACAAGGATAGGCTTGATGATAGCAATAGTTGCGACATCGGTTACAGCGAGACATTTCTTGCAATGTTGAAAACTTGATTGGAGAAACAGTGTTCGCAGAGAAAATCGTAAAAGGATGTTTCATAGAGAACCACATAAACAAACGTGCCGCTACAACAAATCATTCTAGTGATTGGAGTAGCTGCTGGAGATATACTCGGACACTAACAGCTTTGCAACGGCCGCATTTTATACTGCGTGACGAAATTCTATCAACACGAACTACATGAATAACCTTTTGTTAAAATGCTTGGTGTTTGACGTGTAAGACGTAGGTTACATGCAGATATGAAAAGAAAAAGGTAACATAGCTGGTCTCACACCACATACGAAAATTCACCAACTGTAGATCAAAGAACTTCTGGAAGGCATCAGTGCCTGTTTGTGTTAAACAGACAAATTGACATATGCTGAATTAGGGCATTCACTGCCAGTTGTAATTCCAACTTCATTGGTAAGACTGGTATAGGCAACGAACAGAAGCGCAATACGCATGTGGCATGAAACGTGATCTTTGATTAAAACGGAGGAACAGATTTGTTGGACGTAACTTAACTTTTAGCACCAAGGTCACTACACGAGCTATTGTACCTTGGATGCAAGATTTCACTTCTTTATTACTTCCGGTTAACTCATCCAGCACAGCACTCTATTTGATATCAAAGTGGTGACTTGAAAATTTTAAATCGACTTTTCATGAGATAAACAACTTTTCCATGCGTTAGCAGCACCCTGACGGCCTGACAATCATGCATGCTGATGGAGATTGACAGGAAGTGGAAGGGGTACTGAGCAAGGACATGGCAACTGTAGGCGAACACCTCCAAACTTGGAAGCTAAAGCTCAACACTACACAAACTTTGTCGGCAGTCTTGCACCTTAACAAGGAAGCTACGAGTGAGCTGAAAGTCAATTTCAACAACGAAACCTTGCCTTGAAACTTCAACAACGAAAGTCAACTTCAACTGAAAGTCAACTTCAACAACGAAACCCTTCTGCTTCGAGCCCAAATACCTCAGTGTAAAGTTGGACAGGCCGATGACATATCGCTGACATCTTGAGTCAATTCGCAAAAAGCTGGCATCACGCGTCGTGCTCTTGAGGGGGCTTGCTGGCTCTGGCTGGGGTTGCTGGAGCATCACCGTGACAGTCACCCTAGCCAAGGTACATTTAACCATTTAACCGCAGAATACTGCGTTCCTGTCTTGTGCTGCAGTGCTCACACCCGCCTCAATGTCGCCTTGCGATTTGTGTCTGGATGCCTGTGTCCTACACCAGCGGACAACCTTCCTATCCTCGCAGACATCCAACCTGCTGGAGCTTGTCTCTAGGACGCCGAGCCGTGCCGTGGAGCAAGGCTCAGCACTCACCTGTCTATCGAGTGGGAATGCACAGCGCCTGAAATCGATTTGTACCCGCCACGCAACAATTTATCAGTTTATCTGGCTAAAACTGACTACAACAACCTCCGTGCGGCGCACTGCGGAGTGCGAGGACAACTCCAGAAGACTACGCATTTTCGTCCCCCGACACCGGCGCCCATAAATGGCCCCGACACCAGCACACATACATCGCGAAAGCGACGGCTTCCGCGACGATCAGAACGACATTGCGAGTACAGAAGTACAGACAATGCACAGCACAAGAATTGTCCTTCCAGTGGCATCCACGATCGCCCGGGCAGAGATTTGTTTAGGGTGCTGAAGAGATCTCCCATTTCTCAACCGCACACACTTGGTCTTATTCCGATGGGAAGGCAGTAGGCAATACGACCGCACTCCGACGAAGATTGCATCCGCATTGGAGAATTTCCCTGCTACAGTCATTATGCCGAGCGCTCGGCCAGACTGAAGCAAGTTTCCATTTTCAAGGTCTTGGCACGACCCGGCCGAGATTCGAACCACACGAACAACGACCTGCCAGACATGGAACGAGCGGTCTAACCACTAGGCCACACGTCCGGTGGCACCCACTCTCCTGGAATAGCCCTGCTAAGGACAGTTTGGGTCCGGCTTAACCGCCTCCTCACGGTTGTCGGACGTTTCCGCTCCTGCTTGTACAAATGGAATATGACTTCCTCTGCGACCTGTGAGTGTGGCGCAGAAGAACAAACAGTCAACCATGTTGTCCTCCAATGTCCAATCCATCGACCTCCTCATGGACTGCACGGCATGACGCTTTTGGTCGATGAGACAGTCGAATGGCTGCTCATCACCTGCCACCTAGCTGTGGACAGTAACAGCTCGCTCAAAAGAAAAAAAAAAGAAGAAGAAGCAACACCCAAAACCTACTATGACAACGCTTTGGCCCATGGAGCTCTGTCGCGAATACGAAATGAAATACCAGCAATATTCTGCAATCTTATTTGAGCTGTAGCAAGTTTGTTTTAATTCACTGCATATAACTAACATCATAGCAAACATTTGGATAAATGCCTTCTTCGTTGTGTCTTTATTCGATCACAGTGCATTTCAACCGCACGTCACATTCGACCCCAACGGCGTCAACGAGACAGCCCTTGAAAAACATTTTTGCGTTTGTAGTTTTTATTGACATGAAGCATGACATATATGTTTGGTGCTGTAGCGTTGTATGCATTTCGGCAGACAGGTCCTTTTAAAACAACTACTGTTGCGAGTACATCTCCGGTAGTTAGCATTTCCATTCTAGGACAAAATACAGGTCCGCTACCCAAAAATAGCTTGCTCGAAACCAGTCAACTGGAAAAAAATATGCATGAAGGTGCAAGTTTTATTGTCAGCGCTTTTTGTCACATTGCGTGAAGATAACGACGCCGTAGCAAATGATCAATTACCTCACAAAGAGCATTGTTGAAATTGATTGAGTTGCAACTTGCATTTTGGTAGCAAGAAGGAAGAAATGATCTGCAGGGATCAAGCTGAACGCATGTTGTATAACCACTTCCAGTAAAGCCATCTGGACATCGACCACAAATGTAACTTCCCTGAAAATATTACGAAAATCAGTTTAAAAGTGAAAAAATGAATGTATCGGGTGAAGGTTCAGTTTCCTCAAGTCTTTATCAAACAACGAACCGTTTTCGTAAACAAACGTGATTTTCACCTTTTCTTTCTGACAAACTAATCAAAACAATCAGGGTGTATTGTGTTGCTGCGCCTAAAAAAACAACTTAAACACAGATCATCACTTCCAGCAAAAAATAAAACATACGGTTTAAGATTTCGCCAATTTTTTGAAATATTTCAAATGCAGGCGCATTGTTCGTTTCGAGCTTGTTACAGCCAACGATTGCTGCAAAAATTACAAAGACAGACTCTGTAGTTAACTCTTATAGATTCAGATATTAATCGAAAAAAACTTATATGGATTTGAATGTTGAAAATCATTATAGACATTTTTCATTATGTAAGCTCAAAAAGTGGCTCATGGCGAATAACAAAACTTGCTCAATGTGTCTCTTTCAACTCTGTCAGTCGCTTGTGCAGGCTTCAATAGCTTTTGCGCGGAATCATTTCCGCATACAAAAACCTTTGGTTTCAATAGTTGCTTTGCTTTACTTTTTCAAATCATGTTTCTTAAAAGAAACCTGCAACGCTTTCATTGAGTTTCATTCGCAGCACTGCTTAAAACATTCAAAAAGTGTAAATATTCAATATGAAAACTGCTACATCCACTATCTGCCACACATTTGCAGATCATGTCGTTTGTGTACTCTACGTACGCGAACAGAACTGATTTCAAGCTTATATGGCATCAATTTTCAATGCTCCATTCAAACTAAGTGTAATGGTACAAGTACCATCACATGCAATCCCGGGTACCACAAATGAGAGATAAGGATCTCTGGAAAGTATATAAGGACAACGCACCCTAATAG
>JGI24022J15233_10000809_pt1 | contig 22706 bp, 18 predicted proteins | sample Ectturendosymbi2_FD_15233 | JGI IMG/M metagenome (IMG submission 15233)
CTTCAGACAGGATACCATGTTTTCCTCCGACACGCTTCAGCGCTATATATGCATGCAGATTTAGCTATATATGTGCAGAGATAGCTAAATGCGCGCAGAGATAGCAGTTTTTGTGCTAAATCTGTCAGATATAATATTTTTACGAACGGCGCCCCATACTTGCACGTCTCGGGCGCATGACATGAGCTATCACGACGCTGGGTCTGCCCAACAATGAAACAGGGAGGAACAGCATGAAACAGTGTCACTTATTTCCTGAAAGCATTTTATTGATGACCCATAAACAGTGCTCTCACTTTGAGATTTTGTCACGAGGTTGGAACTTTTCACCCTTTTTAGGGATTTTCGGAAAAGTATGAAAATGTGTGAAATGAACCATTTCAGTTTATTTTGCTAATCATATTTGGTTCTCTATAAACCAGTCCGGGTATCCATTGCTAAGAAAACATTAGTTAATATATGGAATTCCTTGTGAATTTATTGGCAATTACATCGTTCCTATGAAATTTGCCGTTCTTACCAATTAATTCACATAGAAGTCCAAATAATAAATCCTGTTTTCTTAGCAATGGATACCCGACCCGGACTGGTTTATAGACAATCAAATCAAAATATTTCTCAACAAATATTTGGTTCTGTTTTTAACGTTTATCATTGGCACTCCGATTTTATGCTGCACCACCACAGATTCAGGGTTTTTTTGGTACTGTTCTAGGGATTTTTGGAGTTGCGTTTGTGAGAGCCCCGCCCATAAAACGCGATGTTCACAGCACGCGGCTTCTATCTGCTTGATACACTCAGTCCTATAACACTCTTATCGACAAACAAGATTTCCTTTAACGATTCCTTTAAAAAATCGTCGCCTCAATCTTTTAACAGCGTCAGTCTCTGGTTGCTCAACACCAAGTTCGAGGCAAAAGAAAGGGTATCATATGCAGGGGCATAACGAAGTTAGGCGGCGCGCGGGGAAATAAACGAGTTTTTCGGGCCCAGGTTCGCACCTGGGGTCTCTCAGGAGCAAATACACTGCGCTGAAGAAAATACTTGCGACATTGTTGGGATCCGCACGCGTTCACAACACTGAAAAAAAACATTTTACTCGTAACATGCGTCAGTCCCTTGTCAGTTAATGCCTATCGGTGACGGTAAAAATGAGCAGGGGTATTTACGTGGGCGAGTGCCGTTTTATGCAAATGCCTTGTCCGACGTATAGAGAATCGGCAAAATTTAAATCGCAATAGAGTGGAGCATATTTGTTTACATCATGAGTTGACCTGCGTATATATATCTATATCTATGGCACACGACCCCACTCAAATGTAAGTTTTCCCGCCCCACAAACGAAAACCAGTGATTGCCACACAAGCCGCAAATACGGTCGAAGTTGGATCGACACGATGATTTTGATAGGTGCACTATGCATTGCATGCCGCTGCGTCACTGTGGTTTCGTATAATATCGTGAGATGTCTAGGTCTTAATGCTTAACTCAGGGGCCAAACTTTTACTGCTCAAAGCCCATTCAACTAGGAAAGATATTGTCAGTGGCCCAAAGCTTATAATTTCGTAGATTTAACACTTCTTTAACTTCAGCTTAGCATTAGCTGCTGTTCCATAACAATCGCAATGCTATGCCATAGCATGGCCATTTTTTGTAAATAGAGCTTCGGCCAGCATTGTTAAGGAGTTCTATCACAAACGTAACATTCAGGACGATTATTTTGCTATTTGTCTAGGGGTGGGCAATTAATTTGGCTTGGGGGACACTTTGAGAAGGCCGCGCATAGCGGAGGGCCGTACCTAGCAAGTCTTGGTTCAAGTTAGCCTCAGCACTAACGTTTACTGTGATGAGCAGGAGAATAGTTCAGATTTGAAGATTTTTCTGAATGCTTCCGCGGGCCACTGAAAACGCTGTTGCGGGCCACATGTGGCCCACGGGCCGCTATTAGCCCACTCCTGGTCTATCGTATTTGATCATAATGACACCATTATGCAACTCTCACAACTCTCAAACAACTTCACTCCACAGGTGGAACAAGCAAGGAATCAATCGCAAATTTTTTATAGGAAATCGATTTCAATGAACACTATGCATCGTCAGTCCTTACATTTTATTCAAATAGAAGTCTCATAAATGCTTTCAGTCTGATTGATGCCAAGCTCTGTGGCCCAACGGAAAAAGCGTCATCGCCTACCATCGGGCCATGGTCCACCGGTTGAAAACCACTGCTTTAACTCAATGGATGCTGCATCTATTTCGAAAACAATGTTAAGCGCTTCTGAGTGCCCGCATTAGCGTATAATCGTTCAAGCGGCTGTTTCGACTTCAGTACCATAGATTATACAATGATCTTGAGTGTGCCTGATGATTGCATTAGCCACATCAGGGTATTAAGCGCTGTCGCCGTACCAATAGCCACAAAGTTCTGTATTTTTAAGAAACAAGCTTGACACAAGCTTTTAAGTGTTACGAGGTCCATCACTGCTTGAAGAAGCATAGTGATTGCGACGTACTTACGCTGAGACACGTCACAGCCAACGTCAAACCCCAATGAAAGGAAATAAATTTAGTCTCCACAAACGCGACGCAGTAGAAATTATCAGCAGCTTTAGCAACACTGCGCGTCGTCAAATCTGAAATCTTTATCAAATAGTTTTGAATAAGATTTCAGGACTGAGGATGCGTAGTGTCACGTGAAATCGCTTTCCTAGTAAAAAAATTTGCTGATTATATCGAATTCCTCACGTATGTGGAAACTAATTACTTGAACCCATGTATGTGCAAGTCTTAAAATCTCATCGCAAAGTCATGAAAACAGAGCCCAGTGGGCTGATTCCTCGACAGTTTGCAGTGAACCGAGAGATTTTAATTGTTGCAAAAGAAAAAAGTTTGGATTTTTATCTGCTGATGAACCAGTTGCTTAAGCATGTTTCAGGGCCGGAAAATGAGAAAAGAGCTCGTAGTTCTGGTTCAATGCGATTTATGCGCATACGTGGAACCGAGACAACTGCTTGCGCTCCACGTCAAGGAGAAATTCAAATCGGTTTTAAGACGGGCACACAGCTCACCAGGCATCCGAACTCAAAACACAACGCAATGAAGTGATCGTCAAACAGCACCTTCGGGAAAGTTATTCGTCAGGCGCGTGTGCACCTGAGCTAACAAGATATTAATATTAACTAACTTGAACAGAAACAATAGGGAATTCGTAACAGGCACTAGCTTTTCGTTCACGGCATTTCCCGGCGAAGAGTTTTTGCTTTGGGACGTAATCTTCTCACATACGGTTTTACGTCAAAACCACAGGACTACGCTTTCCCAACGCTATACGGAAAGAATTGAACCGATAACAGAGTACCTGTTCGAAATGCGCTGATGAGTTACACGTTAAGTTCCCCGAAGCGACTGAACTGCTAAGCCAAATGCACGCCGTCTGAAACAGACTGCACAAAATTGTTAAGCTAAGCGAGCAAGTATAGCGTTCTGTGCACAAGTCGGTTGCGAGACGCGAGACAGCAGGCAAGCGCAACGAAACCGCCTCCAGCCACCCAAGATTGATCTGTGCTGGAATCATGCCTTCACGCAATTAAACTGAACGTCAACTTCGCGAAGTCTTTTGCTGACAACACGATCGTTGCCGACAGAACCGTCGCCAGAAAGTCTTTAACAGGGAGGCTTTACGTTTGTGCAAGGGGGATTTGACATCCAAATTTGACAAAAATTCCACTCATTTATAATGTTTAATATTTCAATTTGGGGTGACTTGGAGCCTTGTTTCGGGGGGCTAAGCCCACCAAAGCCCCACCGTGGCGATGGGACTGGTTACTGAAGATCGAAACAACCTTTCAAGGCAATCACTAACAGAGTGACTGGGATTGGAATTGGATCTCCTTGCATTTGCTGCCAGCGAATGTTTGTACGACTCACTCCACATACAAATCCGGCATCGACCATTTACATTTGAACAAAGTACCACGTTTTCACTCTGCCACTGACCAACTGGTCGCTCCAACGAGGTGTTTCAACGTTATCTTATGCGTTCACTTATGTATGAACAAAAGAACAAAAGAAAAAAGGCACAAGTTGTGTCAGTAAGCGGAGCAAATGCGCCTATGCAGTCCACCATAAAGCAAGTATGATATTTTACACAGTGACGGGAACAGAGTCTTGGAAACTTCATCATAATTCAAAATGTGAACCACTTTTCAAACTTACTGGGTACCGACTGGAATGATTAACGATGTAGCGGTTGATGCACACTTGACCGCGAAGCTATTTGCTTTCTATATGTATGTGAATGAGTTTATTTCATTCCCATCGCATGGTTGGTTTGGTCTTCGCCATTTACGTGTAAGAACGTGACATCTCACAAGGAACTGTCAGAATCAGTGGTCAGCAACTTCAACCAGTGTTTTTAGCGCGTTTTGACAGGCCGTTTCAGTCTCTTAAATTTCTCGGCGGTCTCTTCAAGACACGGTAGAACCTCACTTTGCGACCACCACCAAAACACACAAAAACCCCGCTTTACGACCGTCTCGGTATTTGGATGAAATAGTTGCGGCCTCTTAAATGTCTCAGCATTTACGAAGGTCAAAGGTCAATCCTTAAAAAAAAAACTGACTTGACTTCAACTATTTTTATTATAGGAAGATAAGTTTCATCGTCGGAAATTTTTAGATACCAGATATTGGTTGTAAAAAATGTCCAAATGACTGCAGGAGACCTAAAAAGACCTGAAGGGATTCTCATTAAACTTCAGTAAATATAAGGTGTTCACTTTTTTGCAAACCGCAGCAAACGGTTCACAAACTTCCCAAACCAGCGCGGAGCAGCGGCCATAGACCAAGGATCTCCAAACTTATTCTAGACGGCCATATAAGCTGTTACACAACAGTTCGAGAGCCGGACATTTTACGCAATGTGATTGTTTCTGGTTATGTTACATTCTGCCGAATAAAAAAAATTTTCGCAAACATTATTTTTTAGTTATTGACAAAATGGCTTCGCGGTCAGCAGTTTCGACTTGTAGACTCTGATGTAGACCAATAGCTATGTTTCACCCCTGTTACCGAATTCGCGCTTGAGGTCAACAATTGGTCTTCGACCAGCGGTGGAGGCCGGGGTGCAGGGGGTGCAACAGCACCCCCAAAAGTTTTGATTTGTCGAAAATCCGGGTGAAATCCCTGAAAATCTGTGCAAAATCTATGAAAATGTTCGCAAGATACCTGAAATTCTGGGCAAACTACCTGAAAATACGGATAAAAATAGCGCCCAACGTTGTTTGATTCTTAAAAATTGGCGCCCAACGTGGGGAGAATCACATGAGACCTTTTTTTCCTTTTTTTTGGGAGGTCACCCCAAAACTGATCTGTGTGGGAGGAAATACACAAAGAGTTGCGCGAGCAAGTTTAGGGAAATTCGAGCAAAAATCTTTCGCACCCCCAAAAATTTGCCTGCTCCTACCTATGTCTTCGACAATCACTACCACAAATTACCCTACTGACTCGACCCTTTTAATCGAAACAAGCCAACATCGACTATGCGGGTAGTTCGTAACAACAGGCTTAGCAGAACACCCAATTTCCCAATCTGTACAGTTTCGGCCTTGTTTTCTAATGGTTTGGTTTTTGGCGCATATGGCAACAGAAAAAACAGAGCTCAGCGAAAGCTGAAACTAAACAAAGGCTCAGTATGTGCTAAAAAACGAAAACAAATGATATATTTCACAGTTATCCGTCACTTTCATAAATATTGTCACATTCTCGCATATTATGTGCATTTACTGAGAAGGGGGGGGGATATTGCATTTGCAACACCAGTTGGTACTTAACAGCATTTTCAAACCTTTCTTGAAACTTTTGCTTGTTTGATGCAACTGCCAAACACCAACCAAGACCACTACGGTATAAATCAAGCGCAAAAGTCCCCTACCTGGAATTCACTTCGCTTCTGCCGCATGTTTCGGGTAACAACTAACTAGACTAGGTGATTGCAAACGGTCTTCGCCGATTGCCGTTATGCAAATTCGAGTCAACCCGAAGTCATTACGCAAATCCAAGTCAACCCGATCTCGCGCGAGCTGCTCGGCGATCGGCAAAACAACGCATGACACTGATGAAAACGAAAGTAGATCGAGTTTTCCCCGAGTGTTATTGATTATAACATTGTCGCCTCACGTGCAAGCAGCATGCGTTGTTGGTGGAAGGGTGTCCTCGTCATACTCGACGATCGCTTCCTCATCCCCAACGTCAAGTATCGCGTTGGATTGGCTTATCACTGCCAATCAATCCATCGCGCTAAGGCGCTGCTGGTGACTGATAAGGTTAACATTTTCCGACTTGAGCAAGGAACCAGCTACTCATTCGGCAGCGCTGTGTCTGCCTTCCAGCAACATCGACAGTTAAGTTACTTGGCACAAAACAACCAGAGCCTGATCTTTGCGTTTGGGCGATGCAAACCGAACCAAATGTGACTCGGATCGTATATGGCCTTAATAAAACACCAAGCGTTTCCTGCGGATAGAACAACACCAAATAAATCCCCACCTTAAGTACGACTCTCGTGCTAAAGAATTACGTTTCGGTGGTGGATGTAGTAGAGGCATGTAAGTAAGCGCAACAAAGCTAACTACAATCCATAAGATAGCAATGTTCTCGAAATCTGCGCATCAGCAAAGAGAAGGACATGTTTCCGAGCGTCGTCTGCTCTCTTCCTTCAACGTCGCCGAGCAAACCTTTTTTGATGATTTACGCAGCGAAAGAATAAGTAAACGACTCGAAACGGTTCCAGAAACGCGTAGCAGCCGCACCAAGGACAATCGCTGCTCCGCCACCAACACACTGGTTTCGCCACATGTTGGGGCTACAAGCGAAATAAAACTGGACAAGCCTTAGACGTGGAGCATTGAACAGAGCTGGTGATAGTTCGCATAAACAGTGTGACAAGTATTTACATGCAAGCTCTACGCTTTATTCGATCGTCGACATGCCAACTTCCAGCAACCTTAAAGCTATGAATGTCAATCGTTCACATTTCCGGTCTCTGTGGTTCACATTTTGTGCTGTATTGTTCACTACATAAATCACTTATATCTAGCACCCGGGTCCCTTAAACATTTTGACAAGCAGGCCTTGCCTTAAAAATGACTTTGATGGACAATACTCCAGTAAAACACGTTAAGACAGATGCCCTAATGTTTTAAACTGAACAAATCTTTGCTAGATCAGAAGAGAAAATGTTTCGGGATTTTCTTTCGGAGCAGATGAAGTCTGCCTTGCCTAAGTTAGAACATCACAAAGTTTTCAGTGTGCGTTACTGCAACACAAGGTGTTTTGAGTGTTTTCTGTCAGAGCAACTGTTGCCTGAGTCTGAAACGTCGGAGCAACAGGCAATGAGCAGCATCTTAGGTGTGACTGCCGGCGAAAGTTCGGGCTTTGACTAGCGAAAAGCGACGTTTGCCCAAGCAGCTGTCTGAAGCGAGAACCACGTCACAGCTTAGCGGACGTTGAACACAAAGTTTACGCCTCCGCCACATATCAGCAGGGGTGATCATGACGCAACTGGGAAATAACAAGCGACGAGGTCTCAATATAGGCAGTGATGTCAGAAAGGCGTCACCAAAACACTTCTTCGCCACGAAAAGCTTCATGCTTTCGCGGCGACTGACACAGGAGATGAGCAGGCGCTTCAAAACAAACACATGGCGACGCATTTTACGTCGTACACGGCGTTACCGATGTCTTCCACACGTATGCATTCTACTACGGAGCTGCAAACGAACTATCGGTTCCATGACGGCATGTAAAGTACGGGTGTTTAAAAAAGACCCAGCATTGAAACAAGGAACTGAGTCCGCACAAGGCCAGGCGCGCGGTGGGTCCGCCACAGATTTTCTACCCGCTTCTAAATTGAGGTGATGCGTGACTTAATCCAACGCACACTGAAGCACAAGCAAGACTGCTAGGGAAAAGGTCTCCGTAATGGAACCGACAAAGCACTGAGACGTCCATCCCCAGAGAGCGAGGTTGGGCCTTCGTCTTTATGCGCATTGCAACACAAAAAGCAAGTTTCGAATCAAATTGATAACGTCAACGATCTATGCCTCGGACTTACCAAGGACTTCTGTCTTTGTCGGCGCTGGGGACAGTATATGAACTAATGCGCAGAAACGTAACATGGCAAAAACATCTAGTCTGAATGCAGTCATCAGATCGGAGGACATGCGGAACTGAGAAGTGTGTGCTTGTTAGCAGGTTTGCCAGGTTGTCAGTAAAAAAAAGACCACGTCAACCGTAATCGAGCCAGAAAGCACCAAAAAAGCCAAATACAAGATAGATACACATTTTAAAACACCCATTACAGGTGGCACAGCACTTTTAAAAGACTGTATATACATATAGCAGGATTTTTTAAAAGCATACTGTTACGTACCCGGTATTGACCGGTAGGGACCCGATTTCTCTGATTCTAGGGACCCGATGATAATTTTCTCTGATTCTAGGGACCCGATTTTTAATTCTGGGGTCCCTAAAACACCTTAAAAACCCTTCATATACAGAATAAAACTCACTCAATTAGTAAACGTCTCAAAAATTCGTCTTGCTAAGGAGTAACCTGAACAGCACAACTAAAAGCATGAAACAGCAAAGCTAAAAATCATAAAAATACAGTGCAAAATTAAGTTTGCATTAAAAATTTATCATTCTGTGTCCAGATATCTGCCAGCGTCCAGAAATCTGCCAAACCGACATAAAAATTGAATTGGTCAAAGAAGGCCAAAAAAGCCAAAATTAGTTTCGCCCTTTTTCAAAAACAAAAAAAACCGAAGGAGTTAAAAGAGGCCAAAAATTACGAATTCGGCCTAAAAAGGCCAAAAGTCGTGCTGCGGAAGAAAAAAGGCTCATGAACAGTCTTTTCTGCAAAACCCCGCGCCGACATTTAATTCGTCAAGTAGCAACGATGCCATTAGAAATTTCAATCCTACAGATTGACTGCACCTTGACCAAGTCCATTAAATTTAAAACAGCACGTTTTAAAACAGTTCGAAATTAAGCGTGCTTCGTCTTCAAACTACAAAACCACAGTCGACACAAAACCACCTCGTTTAAATTTAAAAAGCTACTGTGATGCAACAAGCGAAACTTACTTATTTGAAGAATAATGCTCCACAAACGAATAAACCGATTTCTGGCACTCAAACATGAGACTGTAATAAAACTTGACGAACTGCTCGTAGTTGATCTCACCCTTTTTTCGCGCATCAGCTTCCTGTACAAAAGGGAGAGTTTATTCGCCAGCAAGCTCCTACACGGTAAGTCTCAACTAAGAACAGGGAAAGCTAATTGCCGACCTATCACACATCACACTAGAAATTTCTCAGCAACACGTTATCGGGAGCAATGAGTAGTTGAGCTGTTTTTTCCCACTTTCCAATGCTTTCATTGTGCACCTCCGGGAAAACAGAGAGCCTCTTTGCACCAAGTGACGATTTAAAAAACGAATCCAAAATTTACCCAGAACAGGGTATTTTGCGGTGCCAGAATAGATTCCAAGTGAGGTATAAATTCTTTTCATTTGAACGTTTGGCGTAAACCTTTGGAAAAATTTTGTAAAAAATGAAATTATACAAGTATTTTTGCAGATTGTAAGTAGTTGTGAGATATGGAGATAAAACGGTAGTTTTTGCTGGATCCAAGACAGAAACGCGTTCAGAATGCGACAAACACACAACAGAAATCTTGAAATTGAGCGTTCGAAGAAAAACGCGTATTCTGACATAGCGCCCAAAAAACATTTCGTAACAACCAGCCTATCCCGAAAAACATAGAAGGAAACTACTAAAGAACCAACGCGTGGCTCACCTGAAATATCTCTTTCAGCTGGGATGTGGGGAGGGCCTTTGAGTTGGCGTTAGGCAGCCAGGCTTTGGCCGCTCGGAGGGAAACTCTGCAGCAAGAATAGTGAAAACGGTCGAACACCCGTATAACGAGACCATCGATGTGCACTTGTTAACGATACGACTTCGAAGACAACATATAATAAAGGTTAAGATTCACTGTGAATACTAGATAGCAACACTTGACAAAGTTAACCAAGAGTTTTTTTTGCAAATAGAGACACAACCAGAAGGTGGTCGCTTGTCGGGCACTTTATCATTATTTTTCGCATTAGTTGTAACTTCTTGGTCTGCTTTGGTCTCGATTTAACTGCAACACGTCTTCGCAATGACCATTCCATGCTTATACTGCAGAAATACCAAAGTGATTAACTCTATTCTCTGTGCATGGAATGATAGGCGAGGAACACAGTCCAACACCCGGATTCCACAACGCCAAGCAGGTGCGGTAGCCTGTTTAGTCTAAATGTGAGTTTTTTTATCCGAAGTAAAAAGTTTCCTGGCGAAATTTTTGTATTGCAAGTGCACGTTTCATTACATGGAACCGCTCATCCTCGTACTTTGCAAATGACTGAAGAACAGTTCGTAACACCGTAGCCTTAGGATTGTCAAAATAAACTGTCCGTAAGCAAATACCGACGGATGATCAGAACGCAAAAGAAGTGTTTTTTTGGTTAACATTTCAACTGAGGCTTCGAATTTGATGATTTAAACAGTTCATTTACAATAATGAAAAAATTTAACTTTTGATTTGCAAAAGTTAGCAATATTCATTCGGTATAATCACAGCATTGTGCATGACGCGCATTGCTTGCTATCAGTGAGTAAAAAACAGAAGTCAGATATTTCTCTTCTTCACTGAACCTTCGCATGCAATGAAATGCATTAACTCATGCGTGGAAACCGAAGCAAAAAAATAACCAAAATAAAATTAAAGCAAGAACACGTTACTTGGTGGTGTACCGCGGTTTGCAAGAGCAAGGACCAAATTCGCAACAAAAATACAAAAAAATAACAATTTTTTTCCTGCGATAGCATTTCCAATTTTAAAGTTGCCACAAACGCGCGACTTACAACTTGATTTAAAAACAGGTATTTCAACAAGTTTAGCGGTCCACTTATCGCCTAAAAAATGGTTACGCGCCCCCCCGTAGACAGCATAGCCAGCTAAGAATCAAACCTTTCGTGAAAAAAACTAAGCACGTGCGGGACGCAGCGATGAAAAGGCACCAGCACTAAGCGAACTCGTGTTGAGTGGGAGAGCAAAGAGCAAAACAAGCAATAATTCGCCCTACAGCCATGAGTAACTTCGCATCAAAACACAACAGCGATGAGACCAGACAGACGAGTTCAAGGGAAGCACCGCTCTACAATAACTTCCGCTTACAACTCCAGGACTGACTCGCAGTTCAATGACCTGAATTTTTTATGTTCAGTTCAACTGTGTCACCAACTGCCGCTTGGCTTCGAAGGTTGGACATGGCAAGAAACACAGATACATTGATTTAAACGTTATCCTGCCAATGCGAGTCTTGACCCGCCTTAATTTTCGCTTTGCTGTGCGCACTGGCAGGTTAAACGCCCCTGCGCGACCTGGATTTCAACTTACAGCGTGGCCGACAGGGTTGAGAAGTTAGCACGATCTAAGCAAAAACATCGTAATGTATTGCAAGCGCGATTAAGTGGTCCAAAGGAGAACAACAAGTTTTTCCTAAACTATAAATTGGGATATGGAGATGTCAGTAGGTTAAGCACATGCCACAAAAGCTGGTAGGTTGGGTTCGATTCCAGATCGGGGGTACCTGCGGGCTGTCCTGCCTCATACTCGGCTTGCATAAAACCACCTTTACAAATAACATTGTGTTGAAGGGGTCAAAGCTTCAGCATGTGCATTACCTTCCTTTAAAATTTTCGATGACAACACTCTTAAATAAAATACAAGAAAAGGAAAAACTGCGCGACTCACCTCGGTTCGTCATTATCGCCAGTTTTTTTCCTATGAGCAACGATGAATTAACATAGTCAGTCATGCACGATTGGTCACGATGACGCAAAAGGAAAAGGTGCAGGGTGGAAAAAAAGAACACACGAAGTTTAGAAAAAAAACAGTAACTCATTACTCCAAAACAAACAGCTAAATGGTACAGAACGCAGCGTCACGCTACTGATTGTTTCGAGCGACATTAGGTTTTTGCCTGAACTCATATTTGCAATGAGTCGAGCAGAAACCAGTGTGAGGTTCTCTTCAAAACCAAATTAACAATGATTCACACGAAACATGTCAAACAAAACCAAAGATGAGTGATTACATTTTCGTAAATGGCAAAACTCCACGGTTTTGCTAAATCAGTCAAATCAACAGAAGCAAAATGCGCGATTCATTCAACTTACACATTTTTTCTGTTGATAGAAGAAAATTCTCTTCTGAGAAACCTGGAGAACAAAAATCATTTAATAGTGTACCTCTGTAACGACTTAGCAAAAGATGCATCTTCCCCAAAAAAACATGAATCACTTAAAACAAAAAAGTCAAAATCGTTAAAATATCAGTAATTCAATTCCACATCGAAGTTTTCCTGGCATCAACGCCACAGGAAAACAATCAGAAAAGAGAAGCTCCACAAACCAAAAAAACTATGAACGAAATAACACAAAGACAGACTAAATATAATACAAATCAGTGAAACATATAAACACACAAATAAATCAGGTAAAGAAATATCGCTGAACAAACTGACCAAATTAAAATGCACCTCAGATAAACAAAGGTAACATGACTCACATGTCGACTTGCACAGGATAAGGTGCTTTGATGGTTTGGTGAACGTAGTAAGAAAGACCACGAATCCAGACATCTTGTTCGTCCGGCTGACCAGCTAAAAATACAAGCACTCAATGCACACGCAAAGCACAATACAAAGCACTCATGCAATGCCCAAGAAAATATCACACTGAGCAACTCTTTGATTTTAGTGAGCATGAATATTTGAGCCTGAGTTAGCAGAGTTCGATATGAATTACAAACTTTATTACAAAGTAACAATAAAATCTTACCAAAATACGAATGAAGTGCATATATAATATAAATTGCTTCTTGTTTTCGTGCTTTTTCCAATGTTTATTATACACATTGTCCAAATTTATTGCTGAATCTTGTTAGGTAGCTGGAATCTTGCAAGTGCGCTAGAATAAGATTTCACTGCGCAAAAGGTCTGGTGGTACTGCGCAAGTCCGCAGTTGCTCGAACTTTGCAGGGGACATTGCCGGTAATGTGTTCTTCAACAGGGCCGTGGAGCCAGAACCCAAGTTTCAGGCTCCGGCTATGTTTCCAGGCATCTGAACTTTTTTGGATCCAGCTCAGGCGTCGTAACGTTTTTAGCTCTGGCTCTAAACATCCAAAATTTCTTGGGCTTTGTCTTCACAGCCCTGCTCTTCAGGCTTGTTTCAGTGAGTCTCGATTTTGTGTGTCGCTTCGAGAAATGCAGGGGTCGGTCTTGAAACGTGCGAATATTTATCAACATGGGTTGTTAAAGTAGAAACAGTTCGACCCAGGGGAAAGGAATATTCCTTATACCAGGGGAAGGGAAAATCAAGTATATTTATAAAATCAGATGAAATCCACTTGCGTAAGACTGGAAGTCGCCGACCTTTTTCAGTCATTCGAGTAAACTTTTGCCAAGTAAAAATATTATCCTGGCTCAGTGTCTACTTCCATATTCATTGCAACACTAACAAAGTCGGATTTCAGTAATCAACTATGTATTGTTTGGCTCTTTCTTCATGACAACCGTGCTCCTGGTTTTTTCGGTATCCTGGCAGACTGTTTATTTTGGAAACGTAAATATATTATCGCAATATCTACAATAAACTACTACTATTACTACTCTGGAGTCTTGTTTCGGAAGTTACGGTTTTGACCATGTCACTCCCAAACACAAGCAAAGTTTTGGAAATTCACAATGGACGTTTTGACCTTGTATGTTCAATCCCTGCAGTAGGCACTAGACAGCAAAGCTGTAAATTTTTCATTGCACATTTTCCCGAACTGATCGTAACGGGGCGCATAAGCTCTTGACGAAGAAAATGCACATGATGAATGAAACCATTATGGGGTACCGCGTTAACAATAAACAACTTATACAACATACTAAAAACCAAGTGGTACATTCCAGCATGATCTCTCTGATCTGAAGTAACTGTTTTCACATGTGTGTCAGGAAATGTTGGCGAGGAGACACGTCCTTGCCTGGTTTTTCAATAAGCATTTCCTCTGTCGTGGTCTTCCTGATCTTATCGTTGATCGATTTCTATTTCACATTAATACCAGCTTCTCCTGTAGACTACACTACTCCAAACCAGAATGAATTAACTCTAGGGAGACTATTTTCCCATGAACCAACAGCAGCAGGACCAGCCTTGACGTTCAGGGAAAAGCTGATATATATATAGGATGCTGCAGAGACATCATACTATCAAACATTGCACATAAGTGGCATGGCAAGTCCAGATTAATACCAGCTATAGAAAGCGTCTTCAGGTTGAACTCTGTTCCATAAAGAATTGTAAAGCAAACCATGGCATCCATTTTCCTTGCATCTTCCATAAAACGTTCAAAGTCCCGAGATGTTTTTCCAGGACGAATCTCTTTAATTTCTTGTATGTTCACTGCAAATCATAAAGGGTACAATCTTACTTCCAGCAACAAAACATTACTGCATTCACAAACAATACGATACACAAACAAAACACTCATAGAAAGATTAGATGATGCCCTAAAAACACTTTTACCAACAATACATTTGTTATATAGCACCATTTATAAATACCAGTAAAGCATAAAAAAACACATACAAGATCCTTCAATTTGAGTGTTTTTGGCCCAAACCAAGGTCCGAGTATCTTTCGCCACCTGAAACATAAATTCATAAGATTACATGCAAGCAAGAATCAGCACTACATGTGTTTCATCAAGTTCTGTAATAATCATTCTTGGTCATTCCATGTCAGATCATCCAATGGTTGCAACACTATCAAGACTGATTTGTTTGAAAACTTGGCATGCAGGTGGGCTACGCATGAAAATGCAAAAATTTCAAATTTCATCAAAATCTGATCAATAGTTGCGACCATTGAAAATTCAAACTTTTGCCAAAATGGGGGTTACTGCCTAATTTCTAAATGCTATATCATTGTGTAGGAAATGATCTGAGGATTTCATTTCTGTAGTTAGTTTTCATGAATAACCATGTTGGGGGAATGACCTTTGGCCCTTTGTTTTGAACCTGACTTCACCTTGTTGACCTCTGATACAAAAAATTTTAACATTAAAAATGGACTTGGAAATTATCTCCAAAACATACTAAAAATTGGGAGAGGTCACATTTTTAGTTTATCCAAAATTAGTACTCAAAATTGATGGCATTTCCATAACTTTGCATAAAATCCAGTTTAAAAATGTGAATTTCACTGCTACGCAAAAAGTGGATTTTATGCAAATTTACTGAAATGCCATCAATTTTGAGTGCAATTACAAAAGTAGAAATATTACCTCACCTAATTTTTATTATGTTATGGAGATAATGTCTAAGTATATTTTTAATGTTAAAAAATTTTGTATCAAAAGGTCAAATCAAGTTCAAAACAAAAACGTAGAAGGTCATCCCCACCATGCTCATTCATGAAAACTAAATACAGAAATGAATCCATGGACAATTTCCTACAAAAAAACATTAATGTCATCAAAATATAAACACAGGGTTCCCACACGTTTTTGAAAGTCATTTTCCATTTGTTTAATACCTTAACAATATGAAGTAAAAAAGTTCAATATCATCACTTATCTTCAATTTCGAAATTTGCATTCAAGAATCACAATTTTACAAAAAACATCAACTGCTTTGCTTTCAGTAAAACTGTGATAACCTTCAAAAAGAAAAATTTGAACAAAAATCCATTTGGTATATATTTATGAAGATGCTGGCAACAACTTTTGTCAAACAGCAACACATGATTGTCACCACTGACCTTCCCAACCACTGATTTTGAACGAATAGGGCTACACCAAAACATAAAATATACATGGTTTTTGTTTCAATACAAGAAAATTGCCACAAAGCTGCTTTCCTGCATTTTCTTGAAAACATTCCCCTGTTTCCAAGAAAAACACACCCTTTTTTCCTGAAAAGATTGTGAAATTAAGTGTAGTAGGTTTTTCCTGCACAGGAGACTAAAACTGCAAAACCCTTATGATATTCACCACTTGGTGCACAAGAGATTTGTTTGCTTTTCTTGAATGTTTGCAACAAGGTTTCGGACTTGGAGGTAAAATATCCAACTGCAACCTTTTCAAAAATTCTGACTCCGACTTTCCAAAATTTTCAACTCTGACCTTTCAAAAATTTCCATCTCTGACCTTTCCAAAATTTTCAACTCTGACTCTTTAACATAAAGGGAATGGAATTTGGCTGTTAAAATCAATGGAAATCATGGTGCACAGCAAGAAATCTGTTTCATCAAAAGTTTCTTGAAAATGAAACTGTACCATTTCAACAGGAATACCAATTTAGAAGTGTGATAAAAAAAATGATCCAATTGGACATCCAGATTCCGGAGTCGGACAAAACCATCTGACTCCGACTCCCGGTGTTGTTAGGAATCCAACTCTGACTCCACCCTAAAACCTTCGACTCCTTACGACTCTGACTCCAGCTCCGCAACCCTGGTTTGCAATATGACTCATGACTCAATACAAATCTTAGACAACAATCACACTAATCAATGTAATAAAGGACTATCCTGCTCAGACACAGAAAAACATACTTTTTCAATACTTCATGTATTTTGGCCAAATTCAGTACTTTTTCATGGTCTTGTAAACTGACTTTGAAGTTCAATTTTTAGAAATATGGTATCATTTTTTCACTATAACCACCTGGCCTAATGTAAAAATATTTTAAGTTGACAAAATTTTAATTATAGACAAATTAATTGCAAGCCTCAGTACAGTCATACATGTTACTAAAAATGTGAGGATGCATCATTAAGAAGTTATCCCAAACTCAGACTATCCAAAGCATTTGGATGACACCACAATTTCAAAAAGCTGTAAACCCAAACAGTTTTATGAAAGCCATGTTGCATGGCAGATGTAACGATATAACCAGCAAGCTTTAAAAATCATCAACATACAAAATATGTTATTTTTTTGTCAGAACTCAAAAGAAAAAAACATAATCACAGTTTACTTTTTTGCCAAACCAATTATATGTCAGATAATGCAACTTATATTTTTGTAGACCTAAAACCAGCAAGATAAAGATATAATTGCCACACCAACATTGCACTCAAATCAACTATTTCAAATAAAACCTATCTACACATGGCATTTGGGATGAAGACAGAAAAACTATCTACCAAACCATTTAGCTATGTCATTTTCATTTAGATCAGACAACCTAAATTTATAAAAACCACAAACATACTTTAGGACATGACTAAATGACAGTAAATGCTCTTCAGTGTGCAACAACCCTGTGTGATCACTACATCCTCATCCCACAAACAAAAGAAAAATAAATTTCACATTTTCTGTAATAAAATGCAGTGGGTATTATGCAGCTTTTCTCATATTATCTTTGCTGCTACTGCTTTTCTGTGGAGGAAACAAATTCATTGCTTTATTTTTGACTTATCAGATTAGCAACATCTAAAAGCTTGGTTTTCATCAAGGCATACCACAACAGGCATGCTAAGCCCTGACCACAACAAGCTGTGTTTGTGGTAAACTTGTAGATAGTGACAATTAGGCACGAAGTATATAACTGAAATACTGGCTAAAGATTTCCAAGGCAAACCTTGTTACAGACAATATTGGTCAATATTTAAAATGGGCCAAAAGAGAAAGCTTACTAATGCTTAACTGAAGCAACCATTGAAAATATTCATGTAACCCTTTCTGGTATTGAGATCCACACTTGGGGAACATTGATTTAGATCACAAATTCAGTCCTCCCCCATTGCACAAAAAGGTTTCTGTGACACTAATGATATGCACATATTTAATAGAGGAACAAGCAAATAACACATTCAAATATCACCTTTTCACTACAAAATGCTCGGCATTTTTGATTAGTTCTTCACATATGTCAAGGTTACTTTCATGCATGTGAGGCTTATAAGGTAATCATTTCATTTATTTTTCAAGGGATCCATGTCAAGAAATGGAAAAAAGTCACAAAGCATTGCAGGTGCAACCTTAAGAAAATACACATGTATAATCTCGAGTTCATGCTAAGGAGTAACGAATTTAAAAAGAGCATTGGTGTGAGAAGCCATTAGTGCTGCAAAAACTCAGTGTTAAATTAAATTTCTTGGAACAACTTCTGTTTGAATCCCGCTTATGTAAAGTAAAAAGTCACCATTCTACCTTCCATATACATCCAACAAAAGTGTGGTGGGCATACGGAAAACGTCAAGAAATTGTAATCACAATTTACATATATACGCAAAAACAAACTGTATCAGTACATACCCTGAACATTCTTGATTCAGGTTTTCCTTTTCTTGTGGTGAATTTCGTCATATAACTCCCCATGTCAAGTTTTTGAAGTACGCTTTTCAGGTCATTTTCAGATTCAAATTGGGCAACAGGAATGCCACGGACCGCAGAGTGATCCTTGGGATATCGCACACTCATCTTGTAGATTTACCAAATTTGCTCTAATTATAGTCACTTCTAGGAAATGGTTGCAGCAAGCTTCTGAGCTCACTAAACCATGACAAATCTTTATGATTAAACTGCTTCACAAACAGTTTGCAGAATAATTTTAATGAATTTCAAAAAAAATGCTACTGCACCTGTAACAAAACAACCGAAACAATTCAGCAGATTACTCATTAATTGTCCAATGCTTGTATGCATATATAATAATCAAGTGTTGTAGTACGCACTTTTTTTGTTAATGACTCCCTAGCACAGAGGTTCTTAAACTCTTTTTAGCCGCTCCCCCTTTAGAGTCAGCCATTGTTACTCGTGCCTCACCTAACCTCCAAATCAAACACAAAAAGCGGAACAACGATTAATTTGCCATTACCCTGTTTCTGGGTCATTTTCCTTGTCATTTTTTGGTCATAGACCGAAATGTTTGAAAAAAAATTAGTCATTTCGGTCACAATGTCTGAAAACAGGCTAATGAGCATGGTTACAATAAGTTTCAATACAAATCTAAGACAAATGATCGAAATGTTTCAAAGACCAAAATGCCTCAGAAACAAATGACTGAAACATCTCAGTGAAAAAAAAACAGCCCTGTTTCCAACAGTATGTACTGCCATATACTTGTGCCCCCCTTGCAAACCTTTCACACCTCTCAGTTTACGAACCACTGCTTTAGTAACACTATTTCGATTGCTTTCCTTGATTATATTCTTGTTTAGAACAATCCCACCAACACTGAGAATGTGAAACTATAACAATATAGCATAAAACAGCACAGCAAAGAATAATCTCAATTACGGGCATAACCATGATATTGTGTAAGAAAATGTTTTTAAGATTAGGATAGCAAAGGTCTTTTGCTATTTGATGTTGAAAATACATTCTACAATCTAAACAAAAAGGTCAGCCTTTAAAATATCTAAAGAATACATCCCTTTCATACGCTTATCTCTCTAATAGCTGAAACATCCCAGCCAAACTGCATACCAAAAATGGACTCAGTATCTTGTCACATGACATGAAGGGTACCACAGAGAGAAATGCAGCAATTGGCAGTATAGCAGGTACTTTATTTCAACACAATCTCTGATTCCTGAGCTTAGCAATGCCACAACAGACAACATCAAGTGGTTTGCAGATGGTGATCTTGGGTCACTTCTAAGCATAAATAAAAAGTGGGATAACTCCACACCAAGAAACCAGATGTTGGATACTGCCCAAAACCAGCAAAAACCAATTACTTATGAGAAGTAAAGAGTTGTTAGATGCTGCTAAATGCATTTACAAAAACATGTCATAAGCATAAAAGTTATTCACGGATGTAAATGCCACCTTGGCACTGTAATGAGGACAAACTCATTTTACAGTAGGAGTTCATTAAAAACAGGGCTGGTTTGGTTAGGTTGACGAATTTAAACAACTCACCACATATATATATAGTGAAGCAGCTTTTTTTGTAAGGAAAATGTTAGGTACCCGGTCTGTAAAACAGGTTGTCTCATCGGGCGCCCCTCGAAAGTTTCATAAATTTCTATTGTGGTTTAAAGTTGATGGCTGAATTAGTGTGAATTTAAAAATTTCATATTTTTGAACAGGTTGCAGTCTGCTGGATGATCAACACAGTTGCACGGGGATGCTGGGTCGTAACCAGTATCTATCCTAATATTGTAACTTTATAACATTTCAGCTGAAGTTAAAGGAGTTATTGAAACATCTATACTGCATATATCTCAGTTCTATTTGAATATATTTCAGGATGATCTTGATAAACTGTCTAGTTTATTAAAGGTTAAGAGTGACTATAGATGTAGGAGTATGTAAAGTAATTTGTGATCAAAATGTAATGAAGCATGTGTTTAAATGTTCTGCTACAATTGTGAGCTAATTGAGGGACATGATGGCTTTTGCAAGGACAAATCATTGCAATGGATATGCCAAGGCTGTCAAAGTCAGGGAAAAGCTATGAAAATCATCAAACATGTACCAAAAGAAGTTTCCATTGCAAGGGGCAACATGAGAAACCTGACAGCAATCAGATAAAGGCTAAATGATGCAAACAACAAGCACTGTTCAATGAAAAAAACCTGCCTATTCCCAGACGAAAAGCATTGATATCTGAGGTTCTCACCTTGACTCTTACACGCATAGTGATGTCAACCTATGCAAAAATGTGAGCAGTACATAACATGAAGTGTGGTTAATCACCTGGACCCAACAACATTCACCCAGAATTGATCAAGAACCTGGGGCCCTCCAGCTTGAAATGGCTAGCAGCTTTCTTTTCCACCTGCATGCGCCTCAACCTCCTCCCAAAAATATGGAGAAAAACCAACATCATATTAATTTTTTAAACCTGGCAAGGACGGTAAAGTGCCCAAGAGCTGCCGGCCGATTTCTTTGCTGTGTGTCCCATTTAAAATCCTGAAACAAGTGCTTCTCAGTCGCATCACACCGTACGTTGCAAAATGCCTACCGTACTTTCAGGCTGGTTTTCACGCTGGAAGGTCAACCATCGACCAAGTACTCCAACTGCGTTCGATCATAGAGGACAGCTTCCAACTTAAACAGAAAACTGCTGTTGCACTCGTTAATTTGACAGCTGCCTATGACACGGTATGGCACCAAGGTCTGCAGCTGAAACTGCTCCATACAATACCTGATAAACACCTGGTAACCTTCATCATGGAGTCTTTAAGCAACCGCAGATCTGTCCTCCAAACTAGTGACGGACAAGAAAGTTGCGCACGATGCTTAAAGAATGGAGTCCTCCAGGGGTCAATTTTTGCTCCTGGTCTTTTCAACATCTATATCAGCGATATTCCAATGACATTGTCCACCAAACTGGCTTACGCTGATGAATTAGCTCTCGTCTTTCACTGGGCCGGACTGGACAGACGTGAACGCCATGAACAGGGACCTGTAAACATTCCACACCTACTACCATCAAAATCAGCTTCAACTTAGCAAAGAAAAAACTGTGTATGCCAGGGCCTCAAACTCAGATTGCTCCATGGGCCACATGAGGACTTATAACGTAACCCACAGGCTGCATTGTATCGCTGATGCAACAATGTCTGTACCTGAACTTACTATGAAAAAGCTTTTACATTTTATTTCCTGTGAAAAGTATGATGAATTCTAGGCAAATCATTTCTAGCCGTCTCTATATTATCAATTTTAGCCATCTAAGGAACTTTTTCACTCGCTAGCTGAGCACTATTAAACACCGGTGAGTAAACTAAATAACGTAAATGGCATTCATTTCATTCATTTTCATGCCATTTTTCTACTAGGGAAGATCGCGGGGACAACAGCCTTAGGAGGAATTGGAATACCTCATAGTCAACAACAATTTTAGTTAGTTCTGCTGGCTCCGGACTAAATCGGGACTAAGCAAAGGTCACAGATGTCAATCCACCTGGTCCTTGATAACCTCTGGGCCGGCTGCGGGAGGGTGCCAAACTTGCTTCTTGCCCCAGGCGCCATCTCACCTTGGTACACCCCTGTGTCACACCATCGCCTCTGCAACAATTCCATCTCTGCCGCTTGCACCTCAGATAATATTCTTTCGGTCATTGCTAAGATTCATGACCACAGGCAGGGATCGGAACAATGACTGATTTAAAAACTGACAGCTTTGCAGTGTTTGAAAACTCCCATTTTGTGAACACAGAGCAATAAAGCTCATGCAGAACTATGCCTTAGCTTTGCCAATCCCTGTATCAATCTCCTCGCTCCACCTTCTGTCATTCATAGATACCACCCCTGGGTGCTTGAACTTCTCCACTTGATGCAGTGCATTGCCACTCACTTGTGGCATACACTGTCTTGGGTAGAGAAACAATACCTTGGTTCAAGGGCAGATCCAGCTAGTAACGTTAGGGAGGAGGGCAATTTCAGTATTATTTGGTGGTCAAGTCTCAACAGTTTAGCTACAGTAAGAGAGATAAAGTATACCTCATGACACTGCTGTGACAAAACCATAGACCACAAAATGGCTGTATAACACAAATGTTGTTTTCCGAATTGTGCAAAATTATGGTGAAAAAAGTTGCTTTTATAGGTTTTAATGGGGCGATTGCACCCCCCTGGATC
>JGI24022J15233_10000814_pt1 | contig 22680 bp, 9 predicted proteins | sample Ectturendosymbi2_FD_15233 | JGI IMG/M metagenome (IMG submission 15233)
AGAAAACGAAGTTACCACCTCCAGCCGAGATGCTGAAATGAACACCGCTGGTTCAACTTCAGCGGTGAATTTCAAACAGCTTTGTTAAACTGACTTTACAAAGCAAGAAAAGAAGTTGTAGTGTCGCTACCCAACTTTCTCTATATTCTAATCTCAAGGTCTCTGTTTAATCTCAAGTTAAAGTACACGAGAGTTTTCAAACACAAACGCATTCACAACTGCACAACACACTCCAAAGTAAGCAGAAATATAATGGCCGCAGATGCGGGAAACGTTCCACAAGTATGGGCGATTATTACATCACACACATTATGCACGTTCGTTCAAGAAGATGTACTGCGTACTGCACGCCGTTGCAACGACTNCGATTTTGGATTCATTTGATGACTGTGTATGCTAAACACTGCACTATTTCAGTATTTAAAACGTCAAGACCAACGGATTTCTAAAACTTGTAAAAGCACTTTCATATTCTGCAGTTCATGAAATCTCTGAGAGGGGGCCCAATTTTTGCATTTAGCTTGCCAGGGGGGGTGACGCGCATCCCTGCCCCACCTGTCAGTTACCCCGCTGCCCACAGTGAAAAGTGAGTCCCCCCAAGCCACGGGTTAAAGCAAAGTCAAGCCTTTCAGGACGGAATTATTTCACAACAATGCATCATCAGGCTGGAGTTGATTTTGAAAATTTCACTGAAGTAAAATTCCGGGATGTTTTGCTAACCGGGACTGGACACCGGGACAGAGGTTTAAACCGGGGCAGTTCCAGCCAGACGTATGGTAGGTCCAACCTTAACCAAAATGTAAAACCTAAATCTAACTTCAGGTTCATTCGTGACAGACCATTTGCTATTCCTTCTTTTCACCAAAAGTGCCGCCCCCCCGAAAAGTGCCGCCCCGGGGCATTGCCCCCCCTAGTCGGGTGCCTGGGTAGGTGACTAAACACCTTACACCGATGAAGCATACCTGCTTGACGCCTTTCTCTTTTCAGGTAGTGAACTTCCGTTTTTAAGACGTAAGAAGTCGCAGGTAGAAAACAGTGGTCTGAAACTGCAAAAAATTCATGAGAGCTGGTCAACGATGTTTTGTGACTGTAAGCAGCCCGGTTCTAATTCTAAACTGGCAGCTCCATAATACCGCTTCCTAAATTTTATTCTCATCTCACGTTATTTAACAATGCTGTGTAAGAATATTTACAGTAGGTTAAGCGAAAAGGTGGAAGTTTTTCCCGCAGTTATTTAGTTTGTTTAGCTAACTTTAGCACAGCGATGATGGAAAGCAGTAAAATACTGCAATCATTTCTTTGGAAAATACAATAGGAAATGATCAGCTGTAGTTACTGTAGTTGTAAATATTAAACTCTGTTCCCGGTAAAGCTGGCTAAAACAGAGCTTATGATTTAAGCTATTTTAAGATGTCACTGCTTTAAATCAACCAGATTAACGAAAACGTTGCCAAAATAAATTTCAACTTCTATCAAACAATATTCAATAGCTTTCACTTCAAGCTGAAAATTCTACTCGTTGCATTTTGTTTTGCTTCGCGAAAGCGTTTTTGATAGAAGCAGCTCAATACACCCCAGGATTTTCTTCACAATGCCCATAAGGTTTTATAAATGTACAAATTATTTTTAATTTCAAGACAATTTGCCTCAGCGCCCGGCACAGGATGAGAAGGTTGTGACTCTTCTCCGTTCCACTGGTGAAATCGAAAGGAAACTTGACAATCTTTTTGGAAATGTAGAAGGGTCCATTTCAATATGTATCAAGTTAAAACTTTAAATTCACTATTTACAGAAACTGAGATTTTTTCAATCAAGCTCGTTGTGTTTTTTATTTATTTCTAGATTCTGTGGTTTTCGCAAGCTGAACTTTTCACCTTAAATGGAGCTGACTTCAAGTAGTTAGTAAATCTTTGGTTATATGGAACGTCTACTGTAGCCCCACTGGAATCTGCTGTGCTTTTACAAAATACCGTTTGCTTATGGAATGTCAACTAAACCAGGTGCTTACTAATTGTTCATTTTACTTGGGGGATTGACTCAACAGATATAAAGTGCTTTGGTAAGTTCATCATAACAACATCGTAGCATGCTGTTTAATGCTGCACGAACTTGATTGATGCTATACTACATAAAAGTGCAAAAAGAACCCAAAAGCCAAGGCAACATAGCTTAAATACAGGATGCTTATTTGTGTGTTACATTCCTAAAAACATTAACTTCGAAAAGAGGCATAATGTATCGAATAACAACGCTTAATGAAATGTAACAAAACTGTTTTATTGTGTTTCATTTATATGGATTTTGTTGAAGGTGTAGTTTATGCATTTACTACCGATGCCCAGAATTTTTCGGCTTGGCCCTGCCTTACTGAGGCACATTCCATCAAGCGGAAATTAGCTTTAGTGAATTTTTATATTTGTGGGTTACATGAAATTGTCATTTTGGACGATAAAGAGGTATGTTTTTCAAAAGTTGACATGTTTCGAGGGCTTCAACTCCTAATTATAATTGTACCCTGGCATGACATTGCAACAAAGACTCAGCTGCTTCGTGAATATTAGTGTAGAAAATGCCAAGACTAAGAAAAATTCTGTCAGACAAACTGAAGATATCCTATCTTCCAGTTCCACTACATGATCTAAATATCGTTATCCATTGTTTTCCACAGGATCAAATTTCTTTGTGATCATTGTCTTTGGTGTTTTTAATTTTATAGCTTATTTTCTATGGCAGTGAGTACGCAATGTAATCACAATTGCAAACGTGGATGAGAAAGTCAACAAATACGAACAGAAAATAACTGCGTAGACCCCTGTTGCTAAAAACGATTATTTATCCACAGAAAAAAATTTTTCGAGCTCACTCAATATCTTTACAGAGTTGCACAAACAATATCTTCAAAAGAAATCATTTCACAGCAATGAATCAGACACTATACGTTGTTTGCGGACCATATATATATTACTAAAATTATTATACGAGTTTTAATTTTTGGGGCGTCCATTTTCTAGATCTGTTTCCGATCAACTCGAGTAACTGTCATAAACCACTCAGAAAAACGCTTGAAACACAGACGTATAGATTTTAAGTCATGTTTCCTAAATACATACATGATACAGCATGCGCATTTGAATGTTGTATCTACCAACATTGACTTTGAATCACCGGTAAGCCTCCTTTGTCTCACGCGCAAGTGCCTTTACGAACACACACACACACAAAATTTCACACACATATAATTTCTTCATGAAAATTACATTTGATCAAATCAAAGTTCTACCTGCCACCTATATAGATTTTGCTCAACAGCTCTTTCGCCAAAGTCAAAAAGCTGAACTACGTATAAAAAAAAGGATCATACATACGCAAGAAAATTAAAATCAACATCCGAAGCTTTGTAATCCGTTTCGCGGGAATCATTTTCTAATGGAAATTTCTTACACAGGCCTANTCCACAATTTCAACAACTTTTACCAGTGAGCTGAAAAATAAGGTATATGAGTGTAATGATTCAAACGTACCGGTACGCGCTCACAACAACAGCCTACCCCAATTTTTGTATTCCTAAGATCTGAAATTTGCAACCAGGCATCAAAAGACCAGTTTTACATCCAGAGCTCAAGCATTTTTTTATTCTCTCAAAATGTTTCCTTTACCAATGCATTTTATTATAAAAAATGATTCCATTGCTGTAGTTAACTTTTTTGATCACGCTATGAACTTGGATGATTATATCACAAGATGTTTTACGTGGAGATTTAAGTTGAAAACAACAAAATGTGAAAATATGTTTTTGAATCATGCTTGTTGTTTTCTTGGAGATTCTGAGTCAATCTGTACTTGGTTTGGGAGATGTACGCACACTTAGAGAAAGCACGTGAACGTTTCGTTTCTCTCACTGAACAGGGTGAGGTCAACTCTAACCTGGGTTATTGCAAGCTTAATTTTAGCTATGGTGTTAAACACTTTGAACGAAGAAAACAATCATTTTCAACAGCAGAGAGACTGCGCTTTTGTTGCTGGGAGACATCGTCAAACCATGGGCGTAGCCAGGGGGCCAAGGCCCCCCAAATTTTTAGGATATCTTCTCTTTTTTGTGCTTTGAGAAGCGGTGTCCCAAACACAATACTGTTGTTTTTCATTTCTTGCTGTTCATATTGCTTAAACTTGTAATGTGTTCCTAATTTATTACAATCTGGTGTTTCATTGTAACTTGTGCAACTATTCCAAGTGTTTATGTGGCCCGCATGAAGAAAAAATGCAATGTCTTACAACTGTAGTTTGAGTAACGCAAAAATATCGGCATGGGCATCAGTTATCGTCAGTGAAAAATGAAAAGCATCAGTATCGGACCAGAATTTTGGTATTGAACTTAAAGATGTACCGGTGAAAGATATCCTTGCCTCAGTTGAAGACGGATTATGAGGCATTTTTTCTAGCGAGGCTGACCTAATTCGTGGCAAAGTGGTTTCAAGCATACAAAAAGCGACGAAAATCAGTTTTGACGAAAAAAGAACACATGACTTTACAATAGTTGAAGAAAGATCCGAGTATAATAATCACCAAGGCTTACAAGCGTAACATCACCACAGTTTGAGACAAAGAATGGTATGACAAAAAGATTAACAAAATGCTGGATAATCACGAAACTTACAGACATCTTCAAACCAACCCAACCGTATCCAAAACCAAAGATGTCAATAAATTTATTAACAACTTTCTCGAAACCAAAAAGATCACAAAAGAAGCAAGCTTCAAACTGAAATACTTAGATGCCACAACAACCCGGCTGTACGGACTACCGAAATTACACAAAGAAAACATTCCCCAACGACCAATAGCTTCTTTTCACAGACCCACCTACCTACGGATTACCGTAGCTAAAGAATTATCCTCATACTGAAACCACTTATTGAAAAATCAAAACATCACGTAAGAAACTCTTTAGACTTCGCATCATCTACTGCTCATGAATTACTCCAAACTGATGAATTAATTGTCTCATTCGGTACTGCATCTTTATTCACAAAAGTTCCAATTCAACTGGCATTAAAAATAGACAAGCAACATCCATAATCCGATCTCGAGCTGAGTCAACGTACAAATTTGTCAATTACCGACCGAAGGACTGGAAATTTGCTTAAGTTCAACAAATTTTACTTTTCGTGGAAAACACTACAATCAAGTTTTAAGAACAGCGATGTGTTCTACCGTTTCATCAGTAGTTGCAAACCTAGCCATGGAAAACGTCGCAACACACGTTTAGGAAATTTTTACAAACCCTCCACGTCTGTGGAAAAAATATGCAGACGACACTCTGTGATCATGAAGAAATCAAAGTTGTCCGAGTTTTTCACCCATGTGAACATAATAGAGAGCGTCATCCAACTCACTATGGAACAAGAAACCGAAGATTGCTTTCCATTCTTGGTCTTATTGATCAAACGCTCATCAAATGGCGGGCTAAAAAACGTTCCTCGAACCGGCTAAAAACAGGCTAAAAAATTTCGAGCGGGCTAAAAAAGTTCCTTCACAGCCCAGCACATGAACAGCGAAATGAAGTATGTGAAACAGACTCTCGTGTTGAATTGTTAGTCCAATTGGATGATTCAACACAAAAAGAAGAAACAACACAACGGATTTTCTAGGTTTATATATTAAGTTGTTTTACCGTGCACAACTAACTTGGGAGAGTCTTTAAAACAAATTTTGGAGAAACATCGTAAACGAACTATCTCCAAACCTACAATTAAACCAAGCACAATCCTATCTTCAGGAAAAGATATCGTATCCGCCAGCAAATGTCGTGGTGTAGTCTATGAAATTCCATGTGGGGAATGTAAACAAAAATACATTGGAAAAGCGAAGCGAAACCTTAGCGCTCTCTCAAAAGAACACCACAGCAGGGACACTTGGCCTAGAAATATTTTAAAAAATCCGGAAAAAACAGCTTTAACGAAACATGCTGCATAAAGTGGCCATGGTTTCAAATGGGGTTGCGCCCACGTTTTACATCACGCAAATAGCTAGAACAGGGTTTCTCAATCGGGGCCCTCGGCCCTTCTTGGGGCCACGAGCAGAGGCCTTTACTAAATAGTTCTATCGTGATATTGCAAAACGCAAAACAAAGCCACGTATTTTTAATGATGAGCAAGGGGCCACAAGTGTTGAGAATCTTAGGAAGGCGGCCACAAACCATGAAAGGTTGAGAACCACTGAGCTAGAATAAGCGTATTTTTTAGAATCTTTGTACATCAGTTTAAGAACTAACACTACGAATGATAAAAGTGTAAACATCCCAGCTATTTATCGTAGTATTTTAAAACATTAGCGAAATTTATTCTTTACTTGACTTCCTTGAGTTTGTCATCTTATTGCCCGCTTTAGTGCTTGTTGAATTGGTAACTCACCACCCAGTTTATCCCATTATTGATCGCTATTTACCGCATGCACTCACACTATTTACTGTTTTACTTCACATAGTAACGTTTGTGCATTTTTCTGTGCAGCTTTTACACTATTTTATTGCGTTGTTTTACACTGTCACCTCCCGGTGTTTTCATTTTACACTTCTTATCTTCCACGTTCACTGCCGCATACTGTCACTCATTTCCTATAGCGTGATGTTCGGTTGGTCGGTTTTGCGCTTTTTGTCTTTGTACGTCACGCTGCTCATTGTTTTTTTGTTATTGGTAAATTGCATGATACGTGGTTGAAAACTTTGCCGTGAGGAAACGTATTTGAATACGTGGGCGAAACGTCGGCTAAACAATAAAAATAATCGCCAGAGAAGAACGCATTTATCTGCTTGCAAAATACTGTTGCTCGCTTAAAGTCAAAAGATTTGCCCCTCCCAAATTTTCTGCTGGTTGCGCCATTGCGTCAAACTCAGTAACAGATCTTTCCGAACAGCGCGGTTATGAATCAAATATTGTTTTGCAAACAATTAGCAAAAACTTGTACAGTAGATACAACATTCCAAGAGCGGAACAGCCGATAGCATTCTTGGTTTGGCCGCGCTTGCCAGCACGAAATATTTAGCAGTATATCCATAAAATTAAGAAAAAAGGCAAGACGTTGTTGTTCTTTTCCTACTTGAAACGTGTCTGAACTCTGAAGAAAAAACTTCTTTAAATTTTTATTCAAATGTCTCACTGCAATTTAATTAACCCATGATTTAGGTACAAAATATGGTTACTTTAGTTTAAAGCAAAGCAGTGTCTATGAAATTATTTTTGATTGAATGTTGCCGAGTAGAACCTTTTTGGACCAATTTAATTTAGTAAGACGGTTGAGTTTGCATCATCATGGAGTGCAACAGGAATATGCTTTGACTGACTGATTGATCAAATGCCGTTAAATTTCTAAAAACCGAAAACATAAATTATTGCCAATTGACAAAAAACTTGTTTTTCTATGTCAAAAGCTTATTATAAATATCACGACCGACTGGTGAACAGTTTTTCCTATAAATTCCATGAAAAAATGCAGTTAAAATGTGATACACGGTTACTTTTATCACTACTGCTATGAAAGATCTGTAGGTTCGATGTAAAACTGCATCATTTTGAACTTAATAAATGAATCAAAGTTTAGCAGGAGTTTAAGTCGTTTCTGAATTTAGGTCGTTACACTGTAGTCAAAAATCTGAGCAAAAATTCAAAAGGGTTAATTGGAAGGTATGGCTGCCGATCTTTGCCGGTATACTCGCGGTGCTTATGTATCGTCGCTGCAGCCAACCATGTCGAAATGACAAATAACGAAACGGCCACGTTTCACTCCATAATTTAAAATAAAAGACAAGTTTCTGCATTTCCTGCAACGGGATGTGGATCAGTTGCGGTCTTTCGTGAATGACGTCACATTTTCGAGGACAGTTTCAGATTTTTTGCGACGCATTGTGACGAAAGTGAAAGGCATGAAAAATATCGCCTTAAACTGTTTCAAGGTTTTTCAAACACAGTAGGTTAAAATGTCTGCGTAAAACTACAAAAGTTGCTGAAATCCCATTTTATAAGCGTGACTGCATAGTGATTACCAGAGTTCGTCGCAAAATAAAGGCGTTTGATGACAGAGATTGATATAACAGTAATTCTGCATAAGGAATCTAGTGTTGCAGTAACTTGCCTGGATTTTCTATGCAACCGCGTCTGCTAGCTTGGTGACATTTGAAATTTCTAGGTGGTACATCAAATGTCTATTGCATCTACAGTAGACAAAACAACCTAATAAAGACGCCAAGAAGTAAAAGTTTGATAAAACATGATTTTACCGCGCGTTTGATTGTGGTTTGTTCATACGTTATAGTTCGATGATCTTGCAACAGAGCGACGTACAACAGCACACTTAGTCAAAATATTATTTCGTGCGATATCATATTTGTGCGCAGTTTCATCGAGCAAAAATCAAACAAAAACAACACAAAAATATATGTTTTGTAAATCAGTAGTCTGTATAGCGAAACTTTACAGACTTTTGTTGTGGTCAAACGTATTGGTAAACTGTCCTGTCACCGTTGTCTCGTTGTCTACACTGAAACCTTCGTTTTGGCAGTTTGAAAATGTACTAAGAAGTTAGAACCTATATGACGTTATACATGTTGGTCCAGCACGTGGAACAAAACAATTTTGTTTTAAGATAATAACATTATTGTTTATGACACAAACTTACGTAATAAACTTTTGTCTAGTGGTAGTTTTCAATTATGAAGCGGGTACATTGTTAATCTGATAATATGTTAGAATCCATATTTCGCCAAAGGCATAACCTCATTTTTACTGCGCATTTTCTCACTTGAACACAAACAATAGCAAACGTTAAAAGTTGATCATGGACAACAATCAATTGTCCTGCGTTAACTTTAGTTTTTTTTGTATGTGTCACGTCCTTACCAAAACTTTTAGCAGATTAAAAACAAACAAGAATAAAACCAGCTGTCGTTGCATCGCACGTCTATAGCTTTACTTAAGAAGGCCGTTTGTAGCTTTACTCTACCGTATTGCACACATTCAATACAAAATGTTTGTTTTCAGTGTCTGGATTTCTATGCATGATACAGCCACTAGAGAATGAAATCTTTAAAATGTGGGTTTCACAGGAACACCAACCAGATCTCAAAATGGGTGGTTTGTCTATTGCCTTACTACTATTTAAATGATGGTCTCTTTACGTAATATTGCACGAATGCCTTCAAACTGCATCTTTACTTTTCTGTATCACTTCACTGTTGTATTTTATTAATTTTCCTGATGATGGCGAACGACTAAGCTGAAAAGTTGAATAAACTAATATGTTTTCGATATTTGTGGCTCTATTGTTTACAATAACAATCTACAGCAACTCCGTGCATTGCTTACCAATGCGGCAAGGAAGTTTCTCAATCTGCAATGGAAACTTTTCTAAACGGATGGAAATACTTCTCAGCAGCACAAACGGCACTTGAAAATATCAAATAAGCAAAATCTACCAAATTTAGTAATACGGAAGGAATCAGAAAGGCAATGCAACTTCCGAATGGCCTTCCGAGACACGTGCATTGCAATTGCGATATCTTGCCATTTCCACAAGTAGGTGCAATTTGCAAATGTTTTCAGTGTCGAAAAAGGTGCCTTTCGTTGCAATGGAGAACACCTGCAAATACGTCTGAGGTCAGGGGCCGATAAAAAAGGGAGAGAGATACATTCCCCTAGCAGTAAAAAGTACATTGAAACTCGTCTTATGAAGTAGGTTGTTGTTGTTCAAACGTTTTGCTCATCTTAACAGCATATCAATGGAAATTTGGGGATGGATGTTTGCATGAATATTACCCAGTAGCATTAAAAAACTTTTAACTTGTACTAATGCTGGAAATGCGCAAGGAAAATCTTCTTAGTTTATTTTTAACAACAAACAATTTAAACAAGACATTAATCGGGCTCTCACACTCCTAACATTTGCATGAAAATTGACATGATTTGCTATACGTCGATACGCAACTCCGAGGAATGCCATTTACCGTTTTCTATACTCCAGCTGACATCTCTGAAAAAGAACATTTTTGAGAGTAGTGTGAATGCTTTTGATAAGACACGGAGGAGCATGCAGAGGCAATATCAATCATGAGTGCAACAGAAGAGCAGAGCTGTTTCTGTCTGACTACGCAAGGCGGCTCATCACCTGGTCTTGTGCACTGTACTTATCGTAGCATCCTGTCGAACAGGTACGTATTGAAAGACACGTAAAACGAACAAGTAAATCTGTTGTTGGATTGAACCCTTTCGTCTGACGTATTCCATGGGCCTGTGCTGCTGCCTAGGGTGTGACCTGCTCAGTGATCTCCTTTTAGGGATTTTATATCTAGATTGGAACTTTTGACCCTTTTTAGGGATTTAGGGATTTTCAGGGCTTTTTGGAAAAGTATGAAAGTGTGTAAAAATGAACTATTTCAATTTATTTTGTAAATCATATTTGGTTATCTTTTTGACATTGATCCTGGCACTCCGATTTTATGCTGCACCACCACAGAATTAGGGATTTTTTGGTGCTGTTCTAGGGATTTTTCGAGTTGCATTTGTGAGAGCCGGACCTGCTAGCCTAGCAGTCCTGCCATTGCAAGCCCGAGCTGTAAGCCGATGACCAGGTCTTTCGATCGGATTACCGCTTTACATCCACTGCATCAAGTTCTAGTTGAATAAGTGCTGAAGATGCGTTAATGACGTGAAATCTATTTCCTAGTAAAACAATTTGCGATTTGATTGACTGCGGCGCTCTTATGGAGACTTGTTGCTGAAATGTGGATGTGTGCAAGTCCGAATCGTCGCAAAGCCATGAAAGCAGAGCACGGCAGGCAGATTCCTCGAAAGTTCAACAGCAAACCCAGAGCCTTCAATTCTCAAAGACACCGGAAGGAAATCTTTGGTAATGCTTGACATATGCTGAAGCGAGAGAAAAGCTTAAAAAACTGCTTGAGCAAGAGAAACGCTTAGAAACGAAACAGGCCACATAATTAACAGCCCAGTAGCGATGACCAGCAGTTCTTAGCTTGGCAGGTCGCAGGCGCCGATAAAATGTTTGCTTGGCTCATCGCCGCGTTGCTTGAAGCAGCCGTTCCGTAATGGGCGCCAGCGTTGTTTTTCAACTTTGGTGAGACCATGCGCGAGGACAGAAATTTTGATAGGGAGAGCAAACAACAATCGAGTCCCATTATATAAATATTTTATGCCCCTGTTGTCAAAGTATCATCCATGAAATGCGCAGTTGTTTGGCGTTTCTTTTCCTGAACAATTGTGTTCAGATTTAAGCCAGCGAATAAACAATCTACTTTCATTGAATTGTTTCAAAAGTTTGTTTTAGTGACGTTTCAAGCTTCTACTTTGGATGAAAGCCAGCACTTGCTCGTAAACTTTCCTGCAAAAGCGCTTGTGAAAATATCGATGATATAAGTGCAAGATCTGCAGTGTGCTTTTTGCAGCCAATATTGCAGTTGAACAAGAGATCAGTGTGACCGCCGATAGGATTGCGCTTTTATATTTACACGCTTCTGATGTACACCAACACACGTTCAATCGACTCCGAGTAGCAACTTTGCTCCAAGACAACGACTTTAGAAGCAGGCTTTCTACAAACCATGCGCGCATGTAATTCGAGAATCCTGTTGTCGTCCAAATCCTGAGCGACTAATTGATGTATGCATCTGATAAACGCAAACGCTATAATAGTCTCTCAACGCGTTTGAAAAATGTTCGGATTCCATGTCATCAAACGCTATGAAATGCGATTGCGGTATTTTTGTGCACAACTTGCACTAAGCTTGCTTCCCATAAACGATTAGGTATTTAGTTATTCAGAGTTTAAACACAATGAAGCAAATTGGGGAAAGTCACACATGCCCTCTAAACAAACTTACATATGTTTGACTCACTCAGTCTACACAAAGTGTACAATTTGCGAAAAACGAAGTCTCGTCAATCGGTTATCACCACGGCTACGCACTAAAATTAAGCCACAGCTTAACACAATGGTTAGTTAGTTGATCTAGTCATTCTAGCGTAACCGGTTGATTTTTTTTTTACTTCATTAGTGCAAGGTGGAGAACCTGCCACCCGCGGGCCAATGCGGCCCGCCTGAACATCTGATATGGCCTGCATCAGAATTTTCGTTACCCAAGTTGGAGGTAGAGCACAAAATCACGTCAAAATGAAGCTCCATGATAAGCATGTACTGGGATAGTAAGCCAAGAGAACTCACTCCAAATTCTTCATAGTTAGATAAAGGTAGAATTTTAGGATTAAATTAATTGTTTTTGTGGGCCGCCAGCGATAATGCACAATTTATGTGGCCCGTGATAGTAAATAGTTTCCCCACTCCTGCATTAGTATTTTAAATAACAAAATCCAAACGACGGCAAAAAATTTGATTTAGTTTCATTTCAGTCCCATGCGCTTCATAAAGAAAGTAGATTGCAAGCTATCTGTAAGTAATGGCAGTGTCAGTGCTCTCAGCACTTACCAAATAGAAGGCATCTTCCTATTTTACTTTATATTTGTTGCTGACTCTTTCCATTGCAGCTGAATGATTTCAAATTTACTGTAGGATATGGTGGAAATTAACACCGATGAATGTTGAAACACTTTGAGACGTTACATAGGTCGGACTTTGATTACTTGAATAATCACAAATAAACATCTAGAATAAATGCTATTTTTGCTAGACAGTGACTGTGGCCATTGTTTTTAATAAAGGAGTTTTGAGAGACCGATACGGCCCCTCAAATTTTTCTAACAGTATCTCAAAATGCAGTAAAATCTCTTGGAAAACCACCGACAAAATACACTAAAATCTTGCTTTATGACCATTTCGATTTACAGATTAAGTACAGCAGTTGTGGTCTCTCAAAATGTGTTAACGGTCACCCAGGTCAAACCTTAAAAAAACACCGACTATGGCGCAATTGCATAATAAAAAAAACTTTGAAACTGGATTGCTTCTTGGCCAGAGTTGGAGCTTCAAGGTACATAAATTGTATATCATCGCCACATTTACGCATTTAGTTTTAAAACTGTACAAAAATGAAAACGTACGATATTCATTTAAGGCTACGGCTGACACAGCAAACAAGGATATGTTATGTTTGTAGCACGCCAAGAGTTATCAGAGGAATGTTACGATGGTCTTGAAATGAAGTTTTATATTATCATAAGCTGGTATACAGCAAGGTGCGGTGAGCCAGAAACAGCTGTGAAAAGCGTAACACCTTATTTTTGCTTGCAGCTAGTGATCACAAGCGGTTAGATACAAGTTTGTATTTCATAATAACCAACTTCCACACGGAGCTTAAACCTCAGGCAAAGGTCAGCCATGATATGAATTCCTAAACACATACACTGTAGTCACTATACACAACGTTTGATTAATCATGAAAAAGTGGTAAACCGTATTACTTTGATCAGGTTCAACTAAATAGCTGAAGTATAAGATAGGTTTCACAGTGCTGTTGATTTGCACTGAAGTATTTATTTGGCTTTAACATCAAAACAGGGATGCCGGAGAACGGGGGCATTGCTCCCCCTAACCTTTAAAAAAGGGGCGACGGGGGAAGAGGTGCCTTTTCATAACAGTATTATAGCTAAGTTCATGGTTCATCAAAAACGGCTTGAAACAAATGCATTGCAGCTATTCGCGCATCCAGAAATTTTAGAATGGTTTATTATAATCTCTGTTATTATTTTTGCGGTCAACATTGTTGATGAACAGAAACAAGCATAATTGGTAACGTTTTTTGTAAATTTTCCTATCCCTCAACTCTTTTACTGCCACCGGCCCTACCGCTGCTGTGGCATTCCTGTATCAAAGGCATGATTAACCTGAAAATTTTTGGTGCATCTTTTTGGAAGTGGGTGGGGCAATTGCCCCCCTAGCTAAGCGCCTGTGTGAAACCAGCATTACGGTCATAGCGTATGTTTGAAACTGCAGTTCGTGTGCTTTCTCTAAGTCTTGCATTAGTTTTGTATCACTTCACCCGTAAGGTTTTGCTTGCGATTTACAGGACTGAAGATGCGTAAATGATGTGAAATCGATTTCCTAGTAAAATAATTTGCGATTTGATTTCATTGCGTCGCCATGGAGTAGGAAATCAAACCATTTGCTGGCTTGCAGGCGCATTATCAAGTCGGTGAGATTAGACTTAAAAAAGTATTTGCACAGTTAGTTGCAGTGCTGATTTTGATTTGAACGTTGCAGTTTTGATGCAAATAGTCAATATATGAGCAGGCCCCAATTTTGCCCCAATTTTGTGTGACCCCCAAATTTTGTTGTGCCCAGAAAAATTTGTTTTAAACATATATAATTTTTTCGGGTTTTCATTCGCTAAAATAGCCTAGTGATTCTGGTGGAAAAAGGATCGAATCCAGGCAAACATGTTCCAACGTTAGTGATGCAGAACCTGGCAGACAATATATCAGTCAAATTAAAAGTCTCAATACAAAAAGCTGTAAGATCCTGATCAGCTCGGTTCGAAAATCTTGATCAGGAACAGGAATCCACGGCAACATTCTGTGATGATGATGGTCCGCTTGATATCGGAGCTGTGTATGATCTACTTCAGGGTTTTTCAAAGGAAAATGGTACTCCGTATCGACCTGTAGGGACCCGATTTCTCTGATTCTAGGCACCCTATGATAATTTCCTCTGATTCTAGGGACCGGATTTTCAATTCAAGGGACCCGAATCGGGTCCCTAAAACACCTCAAAAAAAACCTGATCTAGTTGTTAGTGATTGGTGTCCCAAACTAAATGTTTCCAAAAATAAAACTTACTGGTCCATCATTGCTCACCTGGCGCAAAATTTGAGTATCCATGAGCCAAGGGAGCAAGAATCACAACAGGTTTTCCTTTCCCTTTCTATGTCGGATATTACAGGAAAAACAACAGCTTCTACTACTCATTTAAACCAAAGTTTAACGTGTATACTGTCTGCCTTGTTTGGACAAAATGAAAGCATCCAATGGTAGAGGAAAGTTTGAACACGAGGTATATCCTGCGCTAAGTGGGAGCGGCTCTTGTTGATATTATCGTTGCATGCACCTGTAACATTTGCATTGCGGTGCATTTCGTTGCATGCAGTATCAAGTGTGGTTCAGTGATGTTTTCCTTCGAGTGACATCAAATGCTTCTACACTTTCATACCTGTTAATGTCTGTTTCAAAAGTTCAATCTTTCAAAATTTTGTTTTGCTATGTTTGCTAATATCCAAATCTAACGTTAGTCTAAGCAGGCAGAAACAGAAAACAACGCATCTTGCAACCTCCAAGGCAGTGCAAGTTTAATAGTAAGATCACTAGCATCTGTTGTGTCTGTTTAGTGGGTTTTTATGTTGATTCTGTGTAAAATAATGTAGTTCACCAGCAAAACTTTTTTAGGGAAAGAAAAGAAACTATAATAGTATATTTCGATCACCCCCAGCATTAATTCTGGATCCGCTCCTATCTGAGGTAAGGGGTTGTACAATTACAAAGATATTGCATTCGCTTTACAATAGAATCGCAAATTCACGGAAAGTGAGGAGAAACACTTGTTTCAGTTCCAAACAATTTTGCGTTAACGTGCAAATGGAGCCTTGTTGAGAATGAAACTCCAGCTTGATTAGAAGACCAGCAATTAAGGCTTTGAGCAACAGTATGATGTACCTGTGACAAGACGGTTGGTTTAGGTTACTATAATATTTGGATCGAAAATATACGATATGTGCCCATTTTGCGTTAAAATGTCACGTTTTTAAGCTTTTGCAGAAATTATAAGAACTAAACAGCGAGAAATATTTCTTATAAAAATGCGTTTATTTTTTAATTCTTAGCACCCAGTTTTAAATCAAGCATCACGCTATTAATTTTGCAGAAACGTACTGGCTCTTTGTTAGACGCACAAATATATTTTTGGGAAACATTTCCAGGACTTTTTTCCTTTTCATTTTTTAACCATAACTCATATCTTTGCTTTGAGCAAATTTTTGAAGCAGTTGTTTGTAGAAGTGTGATGCGGAATTATGCACGTGGAATATGCTGGAAGATGCTTAGAGAAAAAATCAGAATAGCAGCTACCACGCAGTTCTGTAAGAACTGACTAACAGTGATGCACGCTATTAGCACTTTTGAGTAACCGTCTGTCCCAGCTAGAGAAGATCTGCTTTGTATTTTTTGCCTTGCCACTGAAAGCATAGTCGAGTCTTTGGTGCCAGCCGTCGACAGATTTTATTCCCAAGTTCCACGTTATCGGTTAAAGAGCGTACACTATTTTTAATTGTCGGCACTTTTCGGTGCGGCTCCTCTTCTTGCATTTTCAAATCTTTTTACATATTTCGTGGACAATGTTTATTTCATGTTCAGCTGCTGCACCACTATCATCGACAAGATCTTTTACGGGAAGAGAGCAAATTAAAGAATTTTCAAAGTCAAGATAGATGTGTACTGAGTCTTAGCAGGGTTGCCAGGTTGACCTTGTTGCAAGTTGGTTGGCCTAAAGAATTTAGCAGGGTTTCCAGGTTGACCTTGTGTAAAGTTGGTTGGCCAAAAAAATTTCATTTGGCCTTTTGGTCTTTTCCTGGACTTGTCTAAAGTTAGTTGGCACATCGTTTGGCCTTTTGGCTTTTTTACGCTGAAAAAATTTTCGCGGTAGAAAAATACCAACTACATTCCATTTTTTCGGTAACACCTTTGAAAATTTTTGTGATAAATACTATATTAGACCAACGCCCGTGTTCTGAATTGGTCAAATTTGAGCAGGGGTATCTAGAACTAGCGGTAAGCCACGTAGTATTCTACTTTGTGAAAAAGAGGCATCAGTGAATCTGCAGCAACGCTTCCACAAGTTTGAAAAATCCATTTTTACTGCGAGACTGTGAGTGTGACTGATGTGCCTGAATGAATAGCTTAATCGAACTACGCTTATTCAGGCTTCTTTTTGCGCAGTGTAAAACACGTGACTTTTCAGAATTGGCTACGTCTGCGCATGCTTGTGGGAATACGTCTTAATTGTAACGGCTTAGTTCTGATTTCTGGGTGAGTTCCCGTATATACGTTGGCAGCTTTTGACGAAATCACAGATATATGCAGTTCTTGTTTCGACGTGACGCTCGCAAGTCTTGCTCGGTAAAATAAAGTAATAATTTGTGGTTTCGTTAAAGACCACGGCAGTGCTTTTTCGAAAAGAAGTGCCCTGCTTTGAAAATATGCAAATAGTCTATTTTTTAACTTATCGCAATATACTTGGCTATTGCTGTCAACACTTTTGTTACTGTTGCCGTTACATAGGGCATTTTCTTTGTGGTGTAGAAAGGATAAAACGTTTTGTGAACGTCTACTTGCATTGCATCGTCAGGAACCTGCAAAGATAAGTAAAATGTCGACGTTGTCCCGCCTGGAAAATGTCTGCGGACGCCCACCAATGCAATGTGCAAGCTGTCTGATGCGTGTGCATTTTTGTGACACAAATCACAAAATAACACAAATACGACAGGAAGAAAAAGGAATAACATCAAAGAGCAGAAATTAATAGCATGCTGATGAAAACATATAAATATCAAACACTTCAGGTTTAGCAAATTGATGTGAACTAACATATTTGAATCACAACAGGTTGGCGAAAGACCTTATGGGTCTGCTCCTTACCCAGCCCTGTTGCTAGCACAAATCAATTTTAACTTGAAAAAAATTCACATGTGATAAAAGAAAAGTAACCAAATGCATCGAATCAATGTCAAAAGTAAGTAAAACAACAACAACAACAATGAACAGGCTGAAAAGCATGCCTATGGGCAGGGGTTTGGGGAGGATAACTGGAGAGGTAAAAGATGTAAGGTAAAAGGATAGGCCTACTCTGAAAACAGTACTGTATTACAGAAAAGTTACAAGCATATGAAACGAAAATCAACAGGAATGTTGGCAAGATAGCAGGACGCTTTTGTATTGTTTTCGAAATGAATTAGGTGAGAGATATTTCAGGAATATCAGACAGCATTATGGGACCAATATACTCCAAACAAAGCTGGCCCAGTGGAGACATTTTCATTCCAGGTAAATAATATATGTGCAAGAAAGCAAGTCTTGCTTGATATTTGTGGACTGATGCAATATCAGAAAAATAGTTGTCAAAGTGGTGTGTTTAAAATTCTTCGGGTAGCCAATTAAAAAATGGACCACTGCTTCTAGAACTTCGCTTATCGTGTGTGTTTGAAATCACCAAAGTATGTCTCAAAGCAAGCACCGTGTGAGCTCAGGGCAATCGCTATCGCATGAAGACGACCTCAATCTCATTCACACGTTGGTGCTTGAGGGTGAAGAGCACAGTGTCAGAACGCATTTGCTATCGAAGCACTGGTTTTATATTTCTGTTGCTGCTTTCCTGTTTAAGTTGTTCATTGCGCTCTCGAATTACGGGTTGTCATCATGTGGCCGAAAACGTACATAATGCTGCTGCTTGTACTCTTAACAGGTATGATTTTGGAAATACGTTATTGCTTTTGTTGCGTTCAAGTAACTAGTCTCACAAAGGCGACGAAGTCGAATCTATCAGTAATTTTGTTCATTCTACGTATCATCAGTCCCAAAATCTAATTTTTCGTATATTATAAGATTTCAGGACTGAGGACGCGTAGAGTTTCGTGAAGTTTATTTCCTATTTTAAAAAAAATGCTTTTTGACAAATTTTCCTAAAGTCATGTAAGCACAGCCCAGACGGTTGATTCCTCGAGCAACTGTAACAAACCTAGAGCTTTTAATTGTTTTTGCTGCATTGAAGTACGCTACTGAAATTGTCGAACAAGGTAGTACAACTTAGGCTGTCTGAATCTACAGCCTAATTAATAATCCATTTCGTTTTTTATAGAGCTTTACGACTTAGCAAGACCTTCACGCGACCAGTGGTGATTTTCGCCGTATTTGGAACGCGTCTGCTGACAAAGTGCTGTTTTGCTTAGTGATATGATGATTTACATGCATTAAATTTCCCACCAACTGTCAACTTTTGGAGAGTGTTTTGGCATTCTAAATTGAAGATTATTTAGCTAAGTCATGCATGATCTTCAGTATCGTGTAGAGGACTTCCAGTTGTCTACGCACGTCCGCTTCACCGATTTCGACGAATACTTCGACAAGCGGGAAAAGATCGCTTTATGTCAAACCGCGACACTAGTGGTGAGCAGTTGCAGTCTTATCTAGAACTTACTGCAGTACAATTCGAAGAAATCGTGATACGATTTTAGTTGCGGCTCTGTGTTCTTAGTTTTAACAGGTTGAAGAGTTGAGTGTAAAATTGTTTTGAAAGAGCTTTCTTTAAGAACTTGTTTTGCAGATGAATTCATTGCATCTTCACGAGTACCACAGTCTATGAGTGAGCTACATCAAAAAGAGTACCAAAGTATGTGTGTGCGCTCAGTGTGTGTAAAGTATTAGAATTGTGGAATTTAATAACGAGGTAGTCAGAGATGACACTTTGACTAAACTCCTGACATGCTTTAAATGCTTTATAGGCGAACTAGTGTCATAATTTCCTTCCCGTTATTCTGCCAGGCTCGTCTGTAGCTTTTTCTTGTTGCGATACGTAATAGGTTCGCCTTGTTCAATGGGACTTGACGATGAAGACTGTGTGAAATCGAATTCGGAGTTCAGTGGCCAATGGGAAGAAAATTCAGGAGAGTCAGAAGGTGAGGCAACAGTATTAGCAATGGGAACCATTTATGAGAAGGCTTTGAAATAAGTGAGATTGGAGCGAAAAGTGGTCCTTGGCATAACATTTACAAGTTTTATTAGGTAAATAACAGAACTGACGTGGCGGTAATCGTACCGCACAACTTCTCACAGAAGCGGAAATGTTATTGCACTAGAAATTGCATCTGCATTAGCACCAACGTGGAGAAGGAAATATCATAACACTTTAGCAAACAATTTTTTCAGCTGACATAGGCATTTTCTTCCTGCAAAATTTAACGCACTGCAAGCAAGTAAAAAGGCTTAAAGAACAATATAGGGATTTCACCGTAGCGTTTCATATCCAGTGGAACTTCTACAAATGAAGTATTTGAAATTCGCTTTCCTGCTGATCGTGGAAACACAGTGCTAGAACAACGTGGCGAAATCGCTACCCGCTGCAAAATTGCTGATACGACCTCTTGCCTTCATGCTAAATTTTTGGCTATGACCATGTCAGCAATATCCCATCCAGGTAAGTAAGAAGGCTTGCAATGTGTGTTTTCCGAAAAACAATATCACACTACATTGCGCAAATGGGCTTGAACTCAAACAGTGTTGATTTGATCATGACGCTACCGCCTTTGAAGGTGGCTAATACGAAAGTGAACATTGTTAGATGGAAAAACTTATGTGGGCAGCATACGTGACAAATGCAGGCACCGTTTGTGGCAAAAACGGCTGAGTTTTGTGGTGTTTTTATAGAGACAAGTTCATGTCCTCACTTTTTGCAGAGTCACGGAAGGTCTGCGGAGCCCATCTCCGCTTGCTTGCGCCCTGGCCCGGCGGCTACTTTGCAGTAAATGCTGCACTGGTTGCGATTCANTGACAGCAGGGTTAAAGCTTTTGACCTTGGTTACCGCTTTATTTTGAGAGACCGCAACTATTTCATCTAAATACCGATCTGGTCGTAAAGCCAGTCTACAATATATTTAAATGTGGTAATGAAGCGAGGTTTAACTGGATGGATTAAAAATTGAGACTCATTTCGGACGGCATCGCGCGTGAGCGTTTCCTTGCACCCCCCACCCATCAACACCGAACACGAGGCTGTTTCAATGTCCTGAAGACAACTTAATTCATCATAAGCAATACTTTGCTACAGATGTTCACCAGCGAGTTCGAATCTAGACTCCTTTTGCAGCTCAAGAGAAGAATTCATTCTCTTGGTTTGCGTTTTGACCTTGTAAAATCATTCAGTCAAGTTTTACGGTTTGCTGTCCTATGTAGGAGCGCTTTTTACCTAAGTTAATCTTGATGGCCGAGTACTTCCAATAATAATGCAAAATTTCGCGATGACCATTTGCTGCTTACTCAGCCCTCTAAATCACTTGTCTTTCTACAGATTATTCGAGTGGCAGCGGCGAGGGAAGTTCTTGTCAGAATGAGTATTACGACGAAGTAGTTGACGCATCCACACCAACAGGTTCAACAGTAATTGCAACTTTTTGCAACAGTTATACAGTGCCACTTGGACGTCAAAACATGGGAAAATTTTCTTATTTGGTGTATTTCTACCCAAAAAATCAATATTCAACATTTAAAATGATGTCAAGCATAAATACATTGTTCCGTTTCCACTTCAAAAATGGATTAACAATCCGCAATTTTCCCAAACAAGCCATAAAGTTTGTCCCAAGTTTATGGCGGACCTTCGCACAGTGTATTCTTGTTACTGACAATGCACCTTGACACACCTTGCTTTTGTGCATACAGGTTCGGGGAACAATCAAGATGGAAAGCAAAGTACCCAGGATGAAAGCTTCACGCGAATGCTGAATGTTATTCACACGTTAAGTTCTGGTGGAGTGGATTTGTAGCTTGTTTCTATCAATGAAAAATGCATGACATTATTCCAATAAAAGTTCGCAAATATTTTTCATTCCGTTTTCAAAACTGGTGTTAGCTAAGCTCAAGGAGAGCACTGACCTATAGGTGTACGGTAATTTTGAGGGTTGCAAGGAATTTTTCCCCAAATTTGCAGTCCCGAAATTTAACCTTGTTTTTCCAAAATAACAATGAGTATATCTTTATGTTAAGACTATTGCGTCCCGGTTAAAGAGATAAGGGTTGGTTATACTTGGCGTGGGGAGTGGTTATAACTGTTCCTACTTTTTAAATCTTAATTCTACCCAAATTTGCTGTTTCAATTGGCCCAAGTTTGATATGGGCTGTTGGAGTTTCCCAAATGTTTATAATATATGCAATTTGAACCTCTTCTAATTTACCCAGATGTTTCCAATTGTACCAAAGTTTCAACCGTTTCAATTATCCAAATTGGGAGCTGTTGGAATCTATAACTTGCTCAAATTTGAGTTAAAATTTTATCAAAATTTTGATAAAACTCTTATAGTTCACCCAAGACAGTTTCTAAATGTATTGAATTTTCAATGGGGCCATTCTATAGGCTGTAATAGACCATGTTTGAATAAGACTGTTTGAAAATTGCCCACAATTAAATGAAGCTGTTGTAAATTGATGGATGATGGACTTCACCCAAATGTTTGCAATTATGTAAATTTGAAAGAAGCTTTTCTCATTTGCCCAGATTTAATTGAAGCTATTTGACCATAACCAAATGCTCCTAATTTTCGAAAATGCTGCGAATTTCACCCAAAATATAAAGTTTTTAATTGGCGCAAATTTGAAGGCTGGTCCTCGATATATAACAGGCGCTTATTATATATATATTTTTTTGTAACGTTCGCAGAATCGTTGCGCGTCTTTGCTTGCCTGTAGCCCTGGCGTGACGTTTTTCCCTAATTGTGTTAATAGTGGTGACTAGGCCTCGAGTAATTGACGGGCCGCGTTTTTGTGTAATTCCGCATACCTTGGCGAATGTTGTTTTTTCCGAGTGATTGGAACGAGGAAGTGGGTCAGTATACGAATTGAGGACTGAGAGGTGGTCCTTTAGTTTTGGAAGACGTATAGGTCTTTGCAGCACAAGGCTGATATAGCATAAGGC
>JGI24022J15233_10000816_pt1 | contig 22670 bp, 12 predicted proteins | sample Ectturendosymbi2_FD_15233 | JGI IMG/M metagenome (IMG submission 15233)
CCCCCCCTGGAAAAAATCCTTCCGACACCCACGGTACTGATGAAACCGCTATTGCCATTTGTTTATGTCTACTTAATACTGCGAGTCTATTTCCGCGTTTCGAAGTTTTTCTGTTGTCACCAATGTAATGTTTGTAACATTTCTGGGCACTGGATAGAGACAAGGCATACAAAGCACGTCGTATTTTTAGTTTGCTTTTATTATTATCAGACCGTCGCGTTTTTATTTTATTTTAAATTTCAACTATTTGTAGCTCCAACTTGTCCAGTAAAGTTGGGCGTAAGAATGGACTTCAGGGTAAGTTTAGACTCACAAACCTTCCAATATAATAGGCTTTGTTTCAGCATGTCAAAGTGCCCCTCCCTCTTTAAAATATCCCGCTAGAGACCTGGGCCTTGCGTCGTTATGTTTGTGTTTGCTCGCTAAACTCGGATGCACCTTTCATGCCATACACATTGATCAATATTTATTGTGCTCGCCTGTTTGCACTTGCCTCCGAACTCATCGTAAGATAAGCCGGTCTGCCGGTGGACCCAGAATCAGCACACCCTGCAACTTGAACAGTTGCAGTTAAATATTTTAAAAAAGAACTTTTGACAACTAAAAACAAGTTGTTGCCTGTAACGAAAAGTAACAGGCGACGCCATTGCGTGTTACTGCTTCCTCCACATAAAGCTCTATGCGGGTCAATCTTTGCAATGCCTGAGATTGACGTACACCAAAACGTTAATTTCATCTGCACTACTAGGTGAGATCACACTTGGAGAAGTTTGCTGAACTCACCATTTTGGTCCTATAACGCGAAAAAGAAAAGCAAAGTCCACTGAACGTTCTGTTCTTGGTGGCCTGGAATGACCTGGCGTTCCGCAAACACAGCGACATACGCCCAAAACAGTCGCATGGCCATACTGCCGTCCCACAACAAAGTTCAGAGATTAGGTTCAATTGCCGACGTGTAAGTAAACGTTCGTGAGAGTAACTAAGTGCGAACTGAACGGATCACGTGATCAGTTACGTGTCATTATAAGGCCGATGTTCCAAACCAGAACAAATGTTCATAAAAACAATGTTCAACAAAATCTGCAAACAAGTTTCGAGTGCGATTGTTGTCTTTGGTTTGTGCGATGCTATGCAAACCAAGCTTGTCCTGTCGCTGCGAGTATCGCCGAATTTCGTGACTCGCCTAGGCAACGCTTGCGATCCAACTCTAGTTCGTTTCTGGTTAGTTATTTAATGGTAACTCTTGGTCGGTGTATTTATTAGCGATTTTGTATTTATCAGTGATGCAGAAAACATCATATGTTGAATCTACAGCAATTTCAAAAAGTACATTTACATGCATTTTAACCGCAAATACGTGTCGCCTGAATGAAGACTACGTTTCAATTCCTCGCGTCTGCACTCGGAACTGTGAGTAAATACGTAATAGGCGCCTATTGTTGTCGCTTCTTTTGCGATCCTAATCCCATCAACATTGTGATACTAGTACTACTACAGCACATGTGAAATCAGGTTCGCAACCAGGGGGGCAACCAAGCAATTGCTCCCCCCCGAAGTTTTCAAAAACATGTTTAGCTGTTAGGCACAACAACAAGTTGCTATCATTTTGCCCTCCCCCCGAAAATATCAGCTGGTTGCGCCCCTGTGTGAAATGCCCCGTACAACCTTGTACAGCAGTGTTTTTCAACTGGGGTTCCGCGAAACCTCATGGTTGCGCCGAAACAGGCCGAAATTGCCTGGGGCGCAATTTGCAACCACAGTTCTGTGTGGTTGTACCAATACAGACACTCAGATCATTACATAGGATTCCATGAGCAATGCAAGGATTTGTGGAAGGTTCCGCTGCAGCAAAAAGGTTGAAAAACACTGTTGTACAGCATTATCTCAGGGCAGCGACACCAAAAGTACCATAATATACCATTCACTTAATTTGCATTTCTAAAGTTCAGTAAAACTAACATCCCCTCTCATTATTGCATTTCGCTTCACGCCAGAGAATTTCGTTTCGTAAACTCACTTGCAGGAATTGATTGAACTTACGATTGAAAAACTTAACTGAAGCGAGCTGTGGGAAACATCAAGATGGTGTCAATAACAAGTTGCGAATTTCAAATATGTTTTACGTAGCTCGAGAACTGTAATCAATCAAAAACGTGACAACATAAAAACTTAAATAACACAATCTCTTTCGGACGTTAGGAGTAAGCGCCCGAAATTCACGTTCTCCCAATATAATCATTTGCATTGAATACTATTGATTGATACGTTAAAATCGTGGAGACAGGGGTCTTGTGAACTTCTCATTAAATGCTTTTTCTCTTGTTTGTTCCAACGCACAACTTTTCGTTACTTTGAACATTTTCCCGCCTTTACATGAACACAAAACTTAGTATTGTTAACAAGACACGCGGCAACAACGACAAACTTTTGATATTCTCAAGCTCAGCCCCTTTCAGGTAGGACATGCCACCAGCTTACAAAGCTTCACACAACAGTAGTGAAGACGCTGCGAAGCCGCATTCTTGTCGATCGAGACTAAAAATGAGTTAAAACCCGTTTACACATGTTTCTTACCACGTCTTGAAAGAAAAGATTTATATAGACAGGGTTTCTGCAATCATGGTTTTATAAAGTAAATAGTGTTTATATGAACATAGTTTCGTAATTTTCTCTTTCCTTCTGAAAACTCCCTAAAACACTATGAAGTATTGCTATCTTTTGACATCACACGGTGTGCGTTAATCTAACGTGCTTGCTCCTGTAATTTTGCTTCTGCACGTGAAGCATTAACGCAAATGGTTCACTGCATCATGCACGTTAGCGCGCAAGACTCGCGGCGCCTGTCAAGTTGCAACACTGTGTGCGCATTCCCGGCTGGGTCACATCGAAGGCAAGACTGCACTGGCTGCCTTCACCCTCTGGAGTCTACACTGCGGTTAGTAAGCCATCACTGCATCGCAGAAATGGTGGGATAGAGCTTTTTCAGCATCCGACCCTACCTGTTTTTAAAAAATAATACCCGTATTCGATCCGAATACTGTGCTTGTTGAAATCATAATATCCGCGTCCGAAAACTATCAAAAAGTATCTTTAATAACGCATAGATAGACTCGCAGGCATGGCACAGGAAGCTGGGAAGATGTTTCTGAAGCTACTAAATACTGCAAATGATTGTGCAATGTGCAACTTTCTCCAAGGTCAAAAGTAGCCAAAATTTATTTCACAACCTGATTCCTCAAAACATGGAGTAATGCGTTTCGGATCGGATATCCTTATCCGTATCCAGTTCCCACTCAAAAGCAGTTTTTGGATATCCGTATCCGGTTTAAAACTGACTATCCTGCTGGATATCGGATCCAATCGGAAATCATTTTTGCCGCACCGCTAGCACTTTTGTTCGTTGCTGACCACCCACGGCCCCTGATCGGTAAAAAGCAATACGAAGAAAATCAATTGGACTAAGTCGCTCTGCTCAGCATGTCTCAATATAATCCAACGAGCTATGTCACTTAATCAGTCTCTGGTATGGAAAACCTTTGAAAATATTTGAAACTTAGTTGAAACTTTCGTTGAATCAAATTCTTTCGCGTAATTGTTTTGCAAATTGACTCATGTCTGATACAAAACGCGCGATTACTTTTCCTGCACCTGTAAGCGCGCACAAGAAACTCCTATTAAAACAAGACAGTACATTTTCTGTTTGCAGAAAAACTGCAAAACGTCCCTTAACATTCGGCAGAACACAACACAATATGTAGTCAAAATTATGACCTTGTATGCGCAGGAAATGTGCAAAACAGCGCAAAGTCAATGTCTGGAGTCGAAAGACCAACATGAAAAACAATGCGTCGTGGACAACATGTAAAACAATATGTCTGCAAAGTGCCAAGTCACAAGACGTGTTCAGCTGCAAAGTGCCAAGTCACAAAACGTGTTCAACTGTGCAAAGTGCCAAGTCACAAGACGTGTTCAACTGTGCAAAGACTCGGGCAGTGAAAATCTTTCTTTTCTGAAATCAGCGGCCGAGATCCGCCAGGACGATATTTAAATTTAGCAGAGCAAAGCGTTCTCACACTTATCACCCTCAAAAGAATGATTTCCAATTGCTCAAAACACCTTTTTCAACCGACGGCGCATTCCTAACCAATCGGAAAGCAATCTCGCACGCCACCATCCGTGTATGGCGGGTGCATATAATTGCATACGTTCATGGTGAAAATCACTGAGGTTGAAGTCACGCAACAGCCCAACTTCCTTGGCTCGTGATGTGCAAGAAGTGATCGACATCCAGTACCGACGAAAAAAGTTTCTACAACGCACCTTACAGTACATGCGGTCGCAGTCAAATCAACTTGAGAATGAAGAAAGATTTATGGCTTAATTCAATCTCTGCAAATATCCGCAGCCTATATATCCTTTCATTATCGAGATCCAATAAAAACAACCTTGAGTCCTATAGGCCTTACCCAAGCGTAAAAATGGTAAACGTTTTACGAATCCATCGGAATCCCAACGTCACTTCGCCCGAGAAAACCGTGATTATAGCTTTCTAAGTATTTTTCCGCAGCTTTCTTTCGCCACTGCTTTCATGGGTGGTGCCCCGCGCCGTGAGCATCTTCATGGTACCTTAAATTTCACCGACGGCTTCCCGCCAACACCGCCAGAACGAGAAGAATAGACCTTTACAAGAAAGCAATAGGGAACAGTATAAGACTAGCTGTACTTCAAACAAAGCCCAATCTCCATCGTTAAGTTAATTTTTATCAACTTTAAAATTCCAGGAGAGTCTCCAACGCATTCGGAAATTAATTCATCAAACGAAGTATGCCCAACGCAGAGAGTAGGTTTCATTCACATGAAGATGCTGCCGCTGTCTCCGGCATAGAAACGTAGAAATTTGACGTGGACTCCTCGCATAATCATGCAAAAAAATTCACTTAGATCAAACCAGTTTTTCCAGTTTTCATTGGCGAAGCATGAGCCAGTTCCTAATATTTGTCGATTGCAATTTTCAACCCATGCGATATGTAGAAAGACGTCGAAAGAAACATTTAGGCGAAGAGAACAAGGCTTGCGTATGATAATGACTTACAGTTTTAGATCGCGTGACGTGATATTAGTATTTTGTCTTGGTATCAAAACGTATCAGAAACTAAAAGAATATAGAACACTTTTAAAAAGCTTGGAGCAACTCCGCTTTTTATCTCGCAGCATTGTATCCGGGAAAACGAACTAGGCTCTTAAAAATCTTTAAAACAAAAATGCTTTTCTCTTTCAGTTACGCGTCTAGCGTGATTTGGCTCTTCATTCGAAGCCTCATCGCCAGCATGTGCCAGTAAGCTAGCACTGTGGGTGGAGGGATTTTCGCTGTTAACTGCCATCGATCGTTTTAAGCCGCCCAAAGACAAAATAGAAACCAAACCCTTCCGGCAGAATTTCTTGCTGCAACACAACACCCCGCTCACATCAACTTGAAGGGAACAAAACGAATGCGGCCACCGCGAAAATGCGCTCACCGCACTTGAAGACAAACCACTGCGAATGTTTCAACGAAACGCGTATAGGGAGAACACATAGCCCGGTTGTTCCGATTCTCTTTTCAGCGAAATTGGTCCGATAACGGACAATCGATCTCGCAATAATTCGGGCGTATCCACTTTGTCAAAGACATGACGATTTCAATTCGCAGTCGGCAGTGAGGGCGCCACAAGGGCCGTAGACCATTACTCGATTGACGTAAGCAGCTGAACCACATATTGGGTCGTGTCCGATGAAGATACGCAAACACCATCGCCGTTGTGCTTAGAAGCAAAGCCGAAAAATAATCCTGCGACGATTTTTATTGCTGAGTCGCGAACCAAGACAGTTTGGACCTAACCTACCAGCAGGAAGGCAGCTTGTTGAAATGTAAACAAGACTTTTTGTACAAAACACCAGGGAGCTAAAGGTTTTTGTGCGTTTGAGGGAGCACTGTTTTTACGCCTTCAGGCATTCTGTTGGGACGTTTCTACGCTTGATGTGATCGTCCATCCAATCGTGTGCACACCGCAGTGTCGGCACTGCGTCACAGTCGCATATTGATGCAACACAATCACAGATTGAGAGCTGCAACATGGTGCAATATCTGTTTCTTCCAATCGGGACCTTGGCAGTTTGATCTAGTAATCGCAGTAATGTTTCTGTGGCACGAAGGTGAGCTTTCACCGCACGGGCAAGAGGTATGGCAGCCATATTTCTTGCTTTGGCCAACCTTCAACTACTGTAAATAGCAGCAAAATTCTCCGAATAGAAATCACTTTAGTACAGAGGCTGATTGCGCATTATATTAGCAGTTGTCTACCTTAAATTTCGTTTAAGTCTAATTCAAAGTAAACTTCATCGCTTAAACTCTTAAACCTCATCCAGCAATGAGAGTCAGTACACTTGTTGACCACGTTCATGCTGGCGTCAACTGAAAATCACAAATAAACATAGACGCCATCTTGGAAGAACTATTATTTTTTCACGCAAACCCTTCGGAAGCTTTGCATATGAATTTAGCAACTAAAACTACTTAATTAATGATACCATCATTTGACCAAACCGGGGGCGTTCGTTACCAGGGGCTGAAATCTTATGTTGTATCAGGCCTGTCGCCAAGAAACGGACGGGGCATCCCCTCAATCACACTGCCAACCCTCCAAAAAAGCTCAAACTAATAATTTTAAACTAAACTCACCCTCCCAAGCACGTTCGTCTGGTACCCCCAGCGACATTCGTCTGGCGACAGGCCTGTGTTTTATCTGTGCATAAATGGCGCAACAGGGCGTCATGAGATCAAAGATAAGACGTGAGTTTACTTATTGTCACGTCAAAGCTTGTCGACTGTGCATTTTCGCACGAAGATACTGCGCGACCAAGAGGGCCAACAACCAATAGCAAGCACTTCAAACCATTTCCAAAACACGTAAGGCTTATTGACAGGCGGAAGGTGCTTTTGATTAGAAGTGGCCCATTTCTGTTGCACGCAGAGCGATGCAGCGCGCACGGTCTTTAGAAGAGAACCGCCATGGGAAGACGATGCACTGTGGACACTTACAAACCATTCGTGCTATTGTTCTGTGCTTATAACAAACAAATGTTGAAATTTTTACAATCATTTCATATTTAATCGGTACCTAGATTCGAATCCCTTTAGCAGATTTCCCCTGCGCAGCTCAGCAAAAGCTCAGTTTACAATGGGCCGTGAAGAAGTTTTATAAAGGCGATGGAATTAATCCTTTCAATCCTCAAAAACGCATTAACGCGATTTTGAGTAGGTTTACGAGAGCAAAAGGAGGCTGGTTCACCATGAGCGGCAGTCATCGACAACCAAGCCGCTGAATCCGGCTTGCGACCTCTGCATCAGCCATTTGTGCAAAATCTTGTACTCGCACTGGTGACCTTTGACCTCTCTCAACTCGTTTGAATTCATAAAATCGAATCGTGTTGCTGAGTGTTCTGCAAACGGCCAGCCGGGTCTTTACAATTTTTTCTGCCTCAAGTAAAGAAGACTGTTGGCGTTCCAAATATTAATCAAATCATTGAAGGGTTGTTCCACCGGGGCTTCGCACTCGGTTTCAATAATTACGGTTTCGTAAATGGAACGTGGAAGCGGTACGGAAAGACGCAGCGATAATTAAGTTTTTGGCCGTTATCGATTTCAGAGCTTCGAAAACGTGACTATCAACAGGTAAATGTAGCGTCTGTTTCATAAAACGGCAAACAGAGTAAAGGCGAAGTAGCAGCCACATCTTTATAACAAGATAACGCTTCTTCTAAACGTTTCTCCTCAGCAAGGTTCTTTGGACTAGCTTGATTCAAGCGTGGAAATTATTCTAATACACTGAGCAGCCAGGTAATTTGAACATCACCGGCAAATCTTTGCTAATACCAAACTTCGCCCGAGGGTAATGTTGACGCTGGAGCAATCAGGCGCGTAGCCAGAAATTTTGATAGGGCGGGGGGCAAAAAAGAGCAAATGTTGTTTTTTTAAAGCATCGCTCTCAAAATGTGCTTTTTTTCTGGCACTTCTTTTTGTGAACGATTTAAGCTGGCAAATATAAAGTCTGCTTTCATTGAATTAATAAGATTTAAAAGTTTGATTTTAATAAATTTCCAAGTTCCTACTTTGAATGAAAGCCACCATTTTCTCGTAAAACCTACGAAAGCGTTTGTGAAAATCTTGATGCTATAAGTACAAGATCTGCAGTAGGGCCTATACTTTTTTCAGCCAATATTGCAGTTGAACAAGGAGTCATCGTGGCCATCATTATGATTGCGCTTTTCAAATTTACCCGCTTCTGATGTACACCAACACACGTTCAATCAAAGCCGAGCAGCGACTTTATTCTGAGACACCGACTCCTGAAGTATAGGTCTACAAAACTTGCGCGCATGTAGACTAAGACGTGGATTTTGTCTAATTCTTGAGCGACTGGTTGACGTATGCAACTGATAATGTAAACGCTGGAGTTCCTCAACGCGTTTGGAAAATGTTTGGATTTTATGTCATTTAAACGCTATGAAATGCGACTGCGATAGCATTTTTGTACGCTACTTGCACTAAGCCTGCTTCCCATAAACGACTAGGTATTTATCTATTTAGCTTTTCAGAGTTAATAAAAGTCACAAATATTATAAACACAATTGTTTTAATTGAGGAAAGTTATACATGCCCCCTAAACAAACCTGTATATGTTTGGCCCACACAGTCTGCGCAAAGTTTGAAAACGGTTATGTAATTGCGAAAACGAAGCCACGATCGATTATTACCACGGCTCTGCAACAAGTTAAGAAATGGGCCTAGTAGTCGCCGCAGCTTAACACAACGTTTGGTAAAGCTGATCTAGCTTAGTGGTTCCCAAACTATGGATCAAAACCCATAGAAGAGTGGAGACGGGTCAAAAATGGGTCGCGCAGAGGCGATCCAAACCGGAGTTGTAGATTTTCAACGTTACCACTGCTTGTCTGTCTGTAGAGTAGATACTTGAGAAACGAGTAGATTGCTTACATTAAAAACAAACTTAGCAACGTGCTGCCAAAAACCGTCCACACAAGACACAATCACCATATTTTTCATACGTTGTTTGAGGCTTGGGTCACGAAGTGTTCACCAAACTCAGATTTGGGTCGTGCTAAGTTTGGAAACTAAGTGGTTGAAGTCTTTCTTAAAATCCATTAGTGTTTGAATAACAAAATCCAATCGACTAGGAAAAAAATCAATTCAGTTTCATTTTGATAACATCAGCGGGGTAGCTAGAGTGTGGGCTGCCCGGGGCGGGCCTTCAGTTTGGCGCCCCCGAAGCCCATAAAAGTACGTAGCCTACTGCACAGTGGCTGGCTCTTAAAGCTTTGTATATATATTAACTACTTTGTGCACCATTCTAATATTGCTAGGGCAACCAATCTTTGACCTAAAAACTTAAAATTTTGACTTTATAATTTAAAAATTTTGACTTTATGTTGACGTATAAAGTTTCTGCATTTGCAAATTAATTCAGCCTTAGGTGTTGAGGTTAACCCAGGAGCATATTCATGCACTCTATGGTTCGAAATTTTAAGAAATTAGGTTGTTTAACTTTGGAGATGATGTATTGATGAGTACATTAATAACTACAGTAGAGTCAAACCTGAGAACATCATAAAGTTGAAAATATGCATAATGGATTGAGCATTTTCCAAACCAAGTGCTGCAAGACCAGCTTTCTTGCCTTACCACGCCTCTCCTAGATAATATTAAATCGTCCAGTAGTGGGCGAAACAACAATGTTTCGTTAAAAATCGCAACAAACCCATTATTATTACAGAATTGCAACCAAACTTGCAGAAGTATGACGTCTGTTACTGTAGTTTCAATGAAATATCAATGAAGAGAAAAACTGTGCTGCAAGAAAAATTTGACCGAACGATGAATTTTGACCTAATGATAAATTTTGACTTTTTTGCCCTAATATCTTGGGATTCCCTCATGATATGAGCGTGAAATTTGGTTTGTGGACATTTCATAAGCTTTAAAAAAGGCAGAAAAAATTTGACTGTATTGACTTTTGGTTGCCTTAAATATTACAGTAATGTCACATGCACAAATATGGTATACTTCAGCACCAAAAAACTCAAACATTGTAAGTAATAGTTAAACAAAAATCAAAAGTGACATATAGGGAAAAGTAGTAAATAAAGTATAAAAATCAGGACCATCTCTATTTCTGAAATGAAAACTACATTTTTCTACACAGTAACTTTTCTCGCCTTTTTGTTGGCAAATCCTTCAATGGCAATGGCAAAATTTATTTCATCTGTATTGCTCTATAGACAGTATGGCAAGATTTCTCAACCGCGAGGTGCTCATGCTAGATCTTAAGTAATTCTTGATCAGTTTTAGTTTCGAAAAATTCCTCTCACAGACAGCAGCACTAAAGGCAATTGTGAGGAAAATCCGCAGCATTATTACTATACTTGAAACAGAATTCCCAAGGTTATACTTTTGAGTAAACTGCAAAAGTTTCTTTATTGTGAACTGCACATCGGCAACATGGCATAACTGTGATGCAACAATAACGTTCTTCTTAATTGCACAGCAATGAACAAGCGACACAACAACTGTCAGTATTTCTTTTTCGGCTGTTAACTGCACTCAACCTCCTGCACAACTAACTGGCATACTTGGAATCTGAATGCAGCACGACGGTGATCTAAAAATTTTCATAATGACGCATCAGTATGCTCAAGCAAGAAATCATTTCCCCTAAACAAAACGAGGAACCCTTAAAACTCACGTAAATGTTGTGCGGAACACTAGGGTTCCACGGGGCCCCTGATGAAGAATACTGAGCTAGATTATATCTCTCCACACACACGGAAATCCATTTTGAAGAGCACAAATCCAACTACTCATTTATTACAGTAGATCATTTATTACATTTATTACAGTAGAATCCAACTACTCATTTATTACAGTAGAGTCTAAAAACCATTTCTTAAACAGAAATGGTTTTTAGACTCAACAAACGCTTTTACTCGCAGGTAAAAAATTAAGAGCACTTACAAAAGCTCACAGCTCACCGCAGCCACATGTTTGCCCACAGTCATCCGCCATACTCCTTCCAAGTTCTATAACGTTACACAAGGACTACGATCAAACACCAACAACGACCCAACATTCGATCAATCAACCGTGTAGTGCAGGGCTGGAGAACCTGCGGCCCGCGTGAAAATTTGATGCGGCCCGCAACAGAATTTTCGTTACCCAAGTTACAGTACAACAGTGTGTCAAAGCGAAGATCCATGTTGAGCAGGTTCTTAGATAGTAAGTCAAGAGAAGTCACTCTTCCTCATAGTTAGATAAACGTAAAATTTTAGGATAAAATTAATTTATTTTGCGGCCCGCCAGCGATAACGTACAATTCATGCGGCCCGTGATAACAAATAGGTTTCCCACCCCTGGTGTAGTGAATCAGCAAAATTTGACATCAAGTGAGTTGATAAGCGTGTTGAGAACCGTGTTGCATAGCGTCATGTAAAAAATCCTATTGATAAAACATGCCTGATACACGACTGTTTATTGTTTGGCTAAGATAATCGCTTAAAATGCACATGCCATAGTTTAAATTACTCAAAATCAAAAACGTCCTTCAATTGCAAGTAGTGTCCCGACATTAAAACCACTTTTATTTCAATACAGCCTGTACAGGTTTATAACCTACAGCATAGTCCATAGTGCCACCCCCATAAAAGTGCCGCCAGGGGCGGACCTCCCCCCCTCAGCTACGCCACTGGGCAACATGCGCTTTATCGAGAAAACAAATTGCAAGCTATCCGTAAGTAAATGTCAGTGTCAATGGCCTCAACACTTCCAAAATGAAAAGCATCTTTATACTTGGGTTAGATTTTCTGCTGACTCTTCGCGTTGCAGCTGAATGCTACTTTCAAATTTACTGTAGGATAGGGTGGCAATTAACACCAGGTGAATGTTGAAACACTTTCAGATTATGTGCAGGTCAGATTCTGATTACTTAAACAAAGCATTTTTACTCGCCGGCAAGGTAAACGGAGATCAGTGATGAAACCGTTAAGGCTCGACATATTACTGACTGAACCGCCACAGTAGGTCTACACGCCATCACAACTAAATATCAAGAATAAATGTTATTGTTGCTAAACAGTGTCTATGACCTAATTGCGTAATAAAAAAGACTTCAAAACCGAATTGCATCTTAGCCAAGGCTTGAGCTTCAAGGCATACAAAATGTATATCACCGCCATATTCACGCATTTAGTTGCAAAACTGTAAAAAACAAAAATCTACGATGTTCATTTAAAGCTGCGGCTGATGTTGCAGTCAAGGGCAAAATATGCAGTATTTGCAGCATGCCAGAGTTACAGTATCAGAGAGAAAGTTTTGCGATGGTCTTGAAATGAAGTTTACATCACCATTAGGTGGGATACAATAAGCCGGTGCGCCAGAAACAAGCTGCAAAAAGCGTTACTCCTTGTTTTACTTTCGGTTAGTTATTACAAGCGCGTATATACGGGTTTGTACTCGTACTTCCACACGGAGCTTAAACCTCAGGTAAAGGTCAGCCATGGCATGAATTCTCTAGCATTTGCACTATACATAACGTTTGATTAATCATGGGCAATTGGTAAACCATACTGCTTTGATCAAGTTCGACTAATAGTTGAAGTGGAATAGGTTTTTACGCAGTTTCGTTGATTTGCACTGACGCATTGCTTTGGTTTACACATCAAAATTTTGATTAACCTGAAAACTGTTACTGCTACTTTCGGAATTGGTGGAGAAATTTCCCCCACTGACCCCCCATGGCTACGCGCCTGGGAGCAACCCGGCTGTTCAGGCTTAGTGGAGGATATATAAAGTCAATTAATCTATTCTACAATCTACACCAGTGGTCTCCAAACTTTTTGTCCGAGGACCGCATAACGTGTCAGCTAAGATTAGACCAGCCTGCAGCGCAGTAATACTTAGCGAACTCACATTCAAGTGACGGTCTTAAGTACAATGTCATTGTTTGGGGATGAAACGGCTTCGTGGGACGGATTTGTCCCGCGGGTCGTAGTTTGGAGCCCCTGAATTATACACTTTTAACAGCATTTCGTCCGCACGGATTACTATTTATTGTTATACATTTTGTAATGTGTTTTTACCTTTCAAGCTAATTTGGAGATGCCATGTGCCCGGTGTAACACCACATGCAACCGTGGTACTCCATTATTGTCCATGGGTAACTGCATTGCTTCTTCACCAATGTGTGGATAAACGTTGTTTTTTTGCCTTTGCTATGTGCCTTTGTTCTGTAATGTCGTGGTTGCTGCATTGCTCTCTGCCTCTGTTAATGCTTACTTCTCTCACATATGTGCATGCCCCACCTGTTCATCTGTACATACCCCAACTCCTCACCCGCTGCCTGCCCACCATCATCTGTGTTATGTAAATGCAGGGTTTTTTAAAGCGTTTTAGAGACCCGATTCGGGTCCCTAGAATTGAAAATCGGGTCCCTAGAATCAGAGAAAATTATCATCGGGTCCCTAGAATCAGAGAAACCGGGTCCCTACAGATCCATACCGGGTACCCGACATTTTCCAAAAAAAAAACTGTGTAAATAGTTGTTATGTATACGCTTTAACATTTGTGTTTTTGTTATATATGTTGTTCACCTTTTGTGTACATTTCCCAATGTCACTTTTGTTGAGATACCTACTGTTTTCATCGCGATGTTTGGCATGTCTTGCTTGGTGTACTACAGTTGTCCACACTATGAAGTCCTTTCCGAAATTAATCAATACCAGCGAGTTCCAATGAAGACAGTAATTGTTTCCCAACATGCAATAATGCGTTCAGGAAAAAGCAGGGAGAGAGGGACAACGCAAGTATTCCATGTAAAGACCAACTTTAGCTGGATGTTCGTCGAATGAGGAAGTGGCATTTCACAGCAGGCAAATATGTGACTCCACTCTATTTTAGCGCACCGCGGTAAATCGGTTCAAAAAACAAAAGCGAGTGAAAAACGGCCGTGAAGGTTGACAAGAGGGCGACGCGAATAATCCAAGAGGCCCGAGTTGTTGCGGATTTGGTGAAAGTTCCGCGAATTCCACTTGAGGAGCAAAATCGCTGCAGACCAAACAACACGGTACGGCCGCACAAGAAAAAGGAGGAAAATTTTCTGGCATTTTTGACAAATGTTTTTTATGGCAAAACACGTAACTGCAAACACCACAGATAAGCATGCTGGTAAATATCAGTCCAACCATGGAAACTAGCACTGCTCTCACATAAACGAAACTGCTCGCCTCGGTGGCCGGGCGTAAGGAATTCCGACCAGTTTTCAGTTTCATTAGATTCGTCCTACAGTTAGATGGCGTCGACAACCTTTCAGCAAATGATGTGCAAATGGTAAAGTTTCTAGGAATGCCAGCTACAGAGAGGCAAATGAAGCAACTAAAAAAGCCAATGACAGAAAAATCCCAAGTAAAATTTATCCGCGAATGGATCCACGGTAACGGCTGGTTCGGCATAAGCGTTTCGCTCACGTCAGTAATTAGCTGACCCTGGTACTTGGGTTGAAGATAGCCAGATTAAATGCGATTACACCGTTCGCTTTTCGTGAGGAAAACAATGCCTTTTTATTTATCTACGTATGGCTACGTGCGGAACGAATGCTTATCTTCTAGAGCTGATCACGCTACAAGACAGTCTTCAATAACTTTTCAATCACAAACTTGCCAGATTCTTGCCGGTATCTCAGTTTTAGATAATCAAAATTGGTGAAGAGCAAAATGTTTGTGGAGTCGAAGTGTATGCCGAGCCAAAATAAAAAGACTCTGTCCACCTCAAGCAAATGTAACAATCTTGAGCGCCATATTCTCACTGTTTTTTTTCGCTGAGACATATCAATCATTTGCCTCATAATAAAGTATCAAAACTCGCCGTAACAGCATTCACGGACTATGACCGAATTAACTTTGGTGTATGACCTAAAATAACCTAGTTCCAATTGATATTTGACAGCACTGGGATTTGTAACAAAGCGCCATTAGAGATAAAACAAACGTTTAACATTAGCATAGTACAAGTAAATTAGAGCACGAAAAATCACGCCATCGTTCAGTCTAAACTTGCTATGCACAGTACAAGGCGACGTTGAATTAATTTGTCGGTTATTCATAATTCATTGATTTCAGTCTTTGTAAAAGCCTATCATCATGCACATATTGTGCTGCAGCCACCATCAATGACGGGCAGCTCTTGGCACGCAGGCCAGTTTTGACCCAATGAGCAGTGAACGAAATGTTCCTAAAAAGTGACTTTTGCATGCAAAAAACATATTTTTCTTAACGTTTTTAGTCTTCAGTTCAGCTTGAATATTCATAACAATCTGAGTTTTTAAAATCTTTGTGACGTGGGTCGCCAAATTACTTATATACCACACTCTTTAGCCTAGTGCCCCTCGAACAATTCAAGATTGGGTTCCACGTTTCAAAACCTCTTTTTTACCGGCCCTTCACTATCTGCTCCCTTCACAAAAGAAAAAATGCCTCCTCCGTTAAGTCATTTTCCGGCGCCCATGAGAACACCACTATGGTCGCCGACATGACTCAGTAAAGCCCGACGTTCTGACGCACGATGACGAACACAAACACGCAGCAAATCCATTACGTCGCTTTCACCGCAGTGCAGCAAAACAAGATCGCGACCACCACCTCATTTGATTACGAACGGAATATCGGTCACACGAACCCTTTGACGCAACAATGGAACGATTTCCAAGGACGTTTTTCGGAACGACGAAACCACGAGTTACTTGGCGGACAACACTCAGACAGAAAATCCTGCGCTGGCGAAAGTCGCCCTACTTAGTGTGGTGACAGGCGTGCCCATCGGTGAATGGCAAGCCGCGATACTTTGCAGCAGCGAAAACTTTCACCTCAGGAGTGCGGACTAAGCTAAAGAACAAGATAAAGTTCACAGTCGGCGTTTGCCACTTGCCAGTAAAAGAATATCTTTCCACGAAATAATCGAAACCTGTTCTTGCACTAGCGAGGACTACGCAACGCAAAGATTGAAGTTTTAAACGATATCAACTCGAGTAAATTTACTGGAACTTAGACGTTGAAAAGACATTCATAAGTAATGCAACAACACTTTTTAAATCCCAACACACCATTCTCCTAGACTAGAGACCTGCTCGACTGCTCGTGCCGACATATGTACAGCCACGCCCGTCAAACAATTAATTGAGGGACTCAGGGTCACACATAAGCTTGACTTCTATCCAATCGCTTACATATTAGAATAAACGAAGCATTCGCGGATATGTCATTCAAAAAGCGGGTCTGGGGTCATTCGTGGGCGGACGTTATCACAGCAGGACCCGTGGATCTTTCGCCCCAGTTTGGGTCGAGCTCCGCATTTTTGAAAATTTTCCAGCCCAGTTCACGTAGGCTCCACTTTGAATTAAGCAAAGCAACATGCGCTGTGGTCATTTCGCCTCCACCTTTGTGGAGAAACACTAAAATATAGAATTATGATAGATTGATTTGAGAATCAAAATGTTTTTATGCACCACCACCTTCAACTAAGCGCTTGAAACGGCTGCCAGTAACGGAACGTTGAAATATTTTGGGTTTTTGAAAGTTTTGAAGTTCAACGAAGGTTTCACGAGTGATTAAAACACTATTTTTGAGCAGCAGTTTTCCACAAATGTCACAGCATCACCGTGCAAACTGATGTCGACAGACACTAAAACCCTGTTTCAAAGGAAAGCTCACCATTTGCTTTTGCAAAAAGGTGTGGTCTTGGAGATTAGGGTAAACCTTCAGTATGTGGAAAGAAAGCAAACTGAGCAGCAAAACAAACTTTGCGCAAAGGTCATCGAGTTAAGAGCTGGTGTGAACCTTGAACAGGTTTTCTTCGAAGTAATTGCCTTGAACGTCAATTCACCAACCTGAGAGAACCAGGCTATCAACTTCTCGTGCGCTATCACGCGTGCGTGCAAGACTTACCGGTACAGCTGATGTAGGATGACTATCGCAGCTTAGTGTTACGAACAGCTTAGTGTTAGTTTGAATTCGATATTACCGCGATCTCGCAGTGATCCTGCAGGCAGATATATTTACAGGAACGAAACAAATATGAGGGCGTTTTGCTGTTCACAACTGCTATGAAATTGACCGACAGACGATGATGATTGGCGCTATCTTTCGTTTAGTGGCGACATTTGATTGTAGATTGCCAAAAGGTGAATATCCCATTTCAGGGATCATCATTCACCCCAAGGCATATCACGTGAACGATGTGCTTTCAAAATCATGGTCGCTCCAGTTTTTTTTTAAGGAAAATGTTAGGTACCCGGTATGGACCTGTAGGGACCCGATTCCTCTGATTCTAGGGACCCGATTTTCTCTGATTCTAGGGACCCGATGATTATTTTTCTCTGATCCTAGCGACCGATTTTCAATTCTAAAACACCTTAAAAAACCTGGATGCACAGAAATCATGTTGACATTTTCTTAAAACAACCGATTAAGCTATATCACTGCCTAGACAATCGCTTTGTCGCTATGCAAAAGTTAAAACGTATCATTAATAGCAAGTCTGATTTTGCAGAGCAGGTGTTCATTGCACACGTCTCTCCACAACAATGTCGAGTCGCAATAATCCAGCGTTTTTACAACAGAATTGTCGATTTTGTGAGAGCGCCATCGCAGAGAAAACGTCGCCCCTTGCCTTGATAAGACTTCGTTCGGTTGGAAAGAGAGATGCGCAATTTTCGTTCGGTTGGAAAGAGAGATGCGCAACTCGCGAAAAACAGCAGCGCGGAGCTCACAGCATGATGCAACACACGTAACTGTATGCACAAAGTGACAAAAGCGATGCAATATACCCCCTGGGCCACAATGATGTCGGGAGGAAATTTTGAGCAGAATGTCCAGCTCTTTACTTGATGAAATAAACGCGACAGCTCTGGAACGCAAATCGAACAGCAAACTAACTGAGCCAACCAGTTCTGTTGGTTCCCGTCATAGTTCTTGAGATTTTGCAAAATTCTTACCTGGCAAAGGCCAATAAATGTCAACATTTGAAACAATACTCAGTCACTATAGGTTGCCTCATTTTTCTCAGCGACTCGCAAAGCGCTTTCAAGTTTTTAACAGAAATCTTTTGAGTAAGAAAATTATAAATATTATGTTGCATTTCGTGAATCGCACTTGTTCAGTCGATGAACAACGTCACTTGAAGGCTGAGCATCGATGAGCTTGGTCGCCAATGCTCTAATCTTCGCTTATGAAACAGGGTAAGACCGTAAAAAAATACTTTCATATAGAGTACAACAGGCGTTCAAGTTTACCAACTCTAGGTGGTATGTTAGCAGCGCATTCACAAGCAACTTACCGCTAACGACGTAACAGCCTCACAATTGACACTTTCTCTTCCTCGCAGCGCAGCAGGCGAGCCGAAGATAGATGAACGGGTCGGGCACATCTCCTTGCTGGGGACTTTACGTCCGTACATGGCGCTCTACAAAAACAAAGGCATGATCGAGTACTTCTGATGGTTCCACATTCCGCATGAAACTTTTAAGGCCTTGCTCAAACGTTCAACGTAACACTACACCGAGACGCAACACACTGTGTGTCAGTTTGCAACTGACATGAAGCATGTAGAACACGACACAAACTGACGTACTGACATGTCTGGTAAACCCGACAAACCACCGGAGACGGTTGACTCTTACATCTGCCAGAAAGATGGAGCACAGCACTTAGCATTACAAAGGTTTCACAGGCAGATCAAGCACGCGCACATGGGGTGGAAAAGAACAACTACAGTCACGCTTCAGAGCGCATGATGAAACCAAACGTTTCAAACTAGCGATTTTCATTTGAGGCACTTCCAACATAGGAGAAAAACTAAGGATCGCAATGTGAGGTCCCAAAGGTACTCCCTCTCAGACCAGGAGTCTCAAACTCATGGAAAAAACAAAGGGCTAATTTCAATTGAAGTAGAAATGCACCGGGCTATAAGTCAGGGAGGCAAGACCGTGGTGTACATTTCCATACCATAGATATCATGCATCCAAATGCGCAACAACCCTAAATATAACCGCTGGGCGTACGTGGCAAACATAGTAGGCCTCCAAACATGTATTTTGAGCCCAAATCACTTACAGCAACAAAGGAATACTTTTACGGAAGGAAACAGATGAGTGATGGCGATGGATAATACTAATTACTTAGCTCGCGGGTCGCGTGTTACAGTCCCTGTCTTAGACTGACACCTACTGTAGGCTAAGGGAAGGTCTGTTAAACCACAATTTTTACTTTACCGCATTTTCCAAAACGAACGTGAGGTACAAGCAATATAGTCATCCAACCGTTGTAACCGGAATTTCGACAAAATAAATAATTCGGGCAAAAAGCAACGCTCGCATAAATACATTTCTAAACTTCTCATAAGCAGAGTTTTGCGTTAAAGTTAAGTTTAACTGGCAACAAGCAACCGAGTATATTTTTCTTTAAGGCAGGTTCGCGGTGCCGCAACAAACACAATACGTTTGAAGATGTTTCGTTCAAATGGCCTTGACTGCTAATTATCGACTGGACGGATGCTTCTGAAACACGTCATGGACATTGATGAAGACCCAATACGAAGTAATCGACAAAAATAGGGATTTGTTTTCTGACTAAACAACAGACACTGCTTTTAGGAGACCCAAGCCAACACTGATGTGTATACCGGATAAACTGAACACGCAAACGTCTCTGATAACATAGTTCAGTACCACCTCCGACAACAATCCGATTTGTTACCACAAAAGAGCTTTGCTGCAGATGTAGCTCCAGTCCTTCATGCTCAAAGGAGAAATAGCTACCAAGAGAACAACACGGACTCCCGCGTGACCTTTTCACATCCAAGAATTACAACGGGAGTAATGGCCGCTTCTCAGCCTTGAAAAACGTATCTCAATGGCTTTCAGTTTGCACAGCTGCTTCCTGCCTACACAAGTGGGAAGTTTGTGGAACTACAATAGCGCGATTTGCCAAGCGGTTTCAATCCAGTTCAGATTTGTAGTTCATCATGGATGATCGGGGCGCTGACCAGTGATATACAGGTTTGTTTCATACAGTTAGCGAGACCTTTCGCTGCACCTGCGAACATGTAATAAACAGTAACGTTGTTTACAGCGGGCGCTGTGGTCGCTAAGTACTGCGATTTTTAAACATGCATTGGAATCCCAAGTCGATGTGGCCAGGCGCTGCATGCCGGACGCTACATGTTGAATAGCTAACAAACAGAAAGTTAGTAAAGCACCGCAAATTTTTTTTACTTTTTCAGGCTCCGGAACTTACACCAAATCTAACCTCCCAAACCTTAATTGTTTTATCGACATTTCACAAAGCAGTCAGTGGTGGCTCCAGGGGGCAATCTCCCCCCAAACGGCCATTGATAATCTCTTTTTCAATAACAGCGCAATTTTCTTTGGTTTCATACTGTTAGCAACGCTGTGACATGCCAAGAAATGGAGAGCTACTAAAAAAATCAACCGAAGAATGTGACGGTGCTAACATTTTTTTGGTAATATCCGGATCGAAAAAACGGATGACATTTTTCTCGCTCTTCACACTTTAAGGAAAACCTGTGCAAAATATTGGTGTTTTAACGATAAATTGCTCAAATCCTGAAATAGTTCCGTCTGCAGGTTGAGTAAGTGATCCTGTTAAGCCTCCGAATCGCTTGAGTGCACTTTTACCACAACAACGTTAAAAAGTGTCAAACATCGGTCAAGTATTTTAGCGCACCCTTTTTCCACTGCCGCAGCAAACGTCAAGTCTAGATCAGCCACTCTTGGGAGCATCGCTGGGAAACATGTGGTTAAATTGCGAATTGGTGCGGCTTGAGTTGATAAAAACTTTGTGGGAGAATTACCGCAGCCAAAAGATAGCGCGTCGAACGGACAAGATCAAAACGTTTTTCACTGAACGATTCTCTTGACTTCATTATGTCTTAACGTAATAATAAATTAAGCCATTCGGTGCACGTAAACAAAACTGATTCACAAAATACATTCAATCGTGCAAAATTATCCAAACAGTGCAGTTTAATAGATAGAAGTTCCGCTCGATTTGGGAAAAAGAGTTAAAATGGAAGATCTGGAAGAGCACTTTTCAACCGAGTATGCCATTCACCAACGCGTGTGCCGGTCACACACTGGGGTGGTGGTTCTTAACATTTTCTCTACCACGCCTCCCTCAAGTATTCGCTCTTTGTTTCAAGGCCCCCTGACTTGAAATAAATTGTAAAAGCAAGTGCATTTCTTGGTAGATTTATTGATCACGCATTAGGGAGATACTTGAGCGCGAAAGTGCTCGCTCTCCCCTGGAAATTTATTGACGCCCCCGGGTAGGTGTTCCCCCCGGTTAAGAACCATTGGACTAGGATATACCTCAGCGAAAGGTGAGCCAAGGTGTATAGATGAAATTAGAACAACCTGGCCAACGTACACAACTTATGTGAACTTTTGGCTTTTTGTGTAGATCAGTGTTTAACGTGAGGCGCGGCAATATTTTGGTGGGAGATTTAATGAACCAGTATAAAATGTACAAAACAAAAAATATAATGAACCAACGCAAAAACTACAAAATAAAATAATACCAATATTATAAATTTATATGATATCTGAGGAGACAGTTTCAAAATGGAGACTCGATTTTGCTCTTGACTTCATATTCAGCGTAGTCATGAACTGAAACAAGCGTTGCATGTTTTTTTTTAAAACAAGTGTTGTGTGTGACGAAAAAGGCTGAACGACACTGATAGTAGGTGGAGAGGTACATGAGGTTCGTAAAAAATCGACGAAAGCGGCAACACGGCGGAAAATGTTGAACCGCACCCTGGCTGTCTTCAGTTCCAGTCTTGTATCGAAAACCTTAAATGCTTGGTTTTGCTTGTCTCAACTTATCCCCGATAGCCTGCGATGGCTCAGTGGCAGTTTTCGGCTCTCATTTGAAAATCACTTAGCGACCAGTAGCGCTTCTTGGGCAAGAATTCACTTTTCACCGAACCCACAAAAAGCGCATTTCCGGTTTCGGTCTTTCACCTGTTGCCACCACACAAGCATTACAGAAAAATTAATCACGCATTTTTTAAGAAATCACACCCGCTCCACGTTATGTTGCCTGCAAACGTGTTGTTTATTGAAGTCGAAGCATTTTACAATTATCATAGCTACAAATTCACTGCGTGTTGGCATATTTCATGTGTGAACAGAAGTTTAAAAGCAAACATAATTTGTTTAGACCCAACTCAAGTGCCGGTGCAGGGCATTGTATTCGTGCAACCCAAGCACTTGCGCTTCGTCATACTGAGGTAAATATTCGCCGCAACACCCAAGTCGTTGCTTTGACAATCAACACCAGGGGTTCCCAACCTTGCTCTTACCATGTACCCCTTCAGCATTCCGACAGATCAGCATGTACCCCTTCAGCATTTCAACAGAGAAGTATGTACCCCTTCAGCATTTTCACAGATGCACATGCATCCCTAAGATTTCCTATGACAATACATTTTATCATGATTATTCATTGATATATTTAACAATAAGCATATAATGATTTTTGAAAAGAATATTCAC
>JGI24022J15233_10000817_pt1 | contig 22636 bp, 13 predicted proteins | sample Ectturendosymbi2_FD_15233 | JGI IMG/M metagenome (IMG submission 15233)
ATATCCCCTGAAGAGTGTCAGACGAAAAGCTTTGGGATGAATCTCCTACTTCACGCCATCTTCAAGTTCTGTACCACCAAACGTCTTTACAAGCTGAATCATTGCAAGGAGATGGGAGCAGAACCAGGCAGGAGATTCCTCATACAACCGGCTGCAAAGCTAGAGCCTGAATCGTTACAACATATATGTTTTTGAAGTTTAGTTGCAATTCTGTATTAATAATGGGTTTGTTGCAATTTCTGACACAATAATGTTGTTTTGCCCACTACCGGATGATTGAATATTATGGCGTGGTAAGGCAACAAACGTGGTCTTAAAGTATATACTTGCTTTGGTAAATGCTTAATCCATTATGCATAGCCTACGCCCTACAGTGTTTCAACTTCATGATGCTCTCAGTTTTGACTCTACTGTAGTTGTTAGTGTATTTATGAACATAGCACCGGTAAAGTTAACCAAATTTTTTAAATTTTGAAGCATAGAATGCATAAACATTCTTCTGGGTTAACCTCAATTTGTAAACTCAGAAAATTTATAGGTCAAAATAAAGTTAAAATTTCTGAATTATGAAGTCAAAATTTTAGGTTTTTAGGTCAAAAAATTAGTTGACTTACTTATTACGTTTAAAATGGGATATGGTTTTCATGTAAGAAATTTCATTTCTATACATTTGTTGTATAAAGCTTGTATTAAATCAGTTAAATTTGGCAAACGCTTATTAAAACTGTAAGCAAATGAACAGAGAAAACAACTTATTTTTGCTTAGCTTACAAAAATGTGATTTTAGCTTCAAGACCTAAATGTCACTGAGTCATGTGATGTCCCTAACACATGACTTAGTGACATTTAGGTCTTGTTGGGCCATAAGGCCAGGTAACCTGAGGCAAAATTGCTTGAAACCTACCCTACTTATGACGTCACCCACAAAAAAACAGAACCAAAAACCTAAAAATTTTTTTCATTGCAAATTAAAAGTGCTGTGTCTCCTGAGGGTTTGAACAGCTCGCTAGCACAATCACCTGGCGAGTTATGGAGTTGCTAAGAGATGTTAGAAACCAAGGCTCATGCGAACTGTCTTGGCAGTGAAGTGTTAACACCTTCCCTACTGTGGTATGAATTTATTAGTAGTTTTTTGCCATCGGTTGTCTACCACTGTACAAATAAATTTGCACTTTCAATCTCATGCCAACAGTTGATTCCTGGAGTACGAACTCCTGTTTGCACAGCAGGGTGCCAGAGATGGGCTCCAGCAAGAGTGAACTTGTGTTTGGCGGAGCGGGATGCTAGTAATTGCTCAAAGGCAAATTACCAATCACATAACTTTCATCATTGGTATTCATAGCCAAAGTGACCTAAATGACCAAAACTTCCATCGTTGCTAACCTTGGCCAAAAAGGTTGAGAAAAACGAAACTTTCACCATTGGCAACCTTGGCCAAAAGGCCAATAAAAATGTTGGAAGTGCACAGAAAATGCTGTTGTAGCATTTGACTGTAAGCGTTTCTATGGACATCAGAAATTTTTCTTGGCCATTTTGGCCAATGGATTACCAATGGTGAAAGTTTTAATCATTTTGGCCATGCTTACTTTTACTGGCCACTTTGGCCATGAACACCAACAGTGATAATTTTCCCACAACAATTGAGCAGGGTTGACACTGTTGAAAAGTTTGTCAGGATTCATGGCTCTCACCCAGGCGGTCAGGGTTCAATTCCCGGTTTGGGAACCATTGTAGTGGCAGTGGTCTGGAACCATTAGTGGCTTCAAAGGGTTCGTGGAAGCTGACACGATTGCGGAGGTTCAAAGAATCTAGTACTGGTAGTCCTTGTACACTCTAAGACCAGACGTCATGCAATTGATGATCTTTATTTTTCATCAATTTTTTTTCATCGATCTTTATCATAACAGAAAACAAACAGAAAGGCTCAAGACGTCTCAAAATGAAAAAGTGATGATGCTGGCTCTAACACGCATACCTCTATACTGCACAAGTCGAAGTTTGTGTCTTAAAACAGCGCATCGTGCCACTGTGTAGAAGGTGCATTTGATGAGTGTAAACTACGCTTCAATTAGGTTGCGAGATGAAACAAGGTCTGCTACAGCAACAAGCATTGATCTAAGATTTTGTTTTTTCAATTTTGTGTTTGGTTACACACAAAACACTGCATCGTTGAGATAATGGCTAGGCCAGAAATTCTCAAGAAAAAATCTCATAAAAATCAGCTCTACTGAGAACATTGGTAGGTTTGATTTTAGCAAGGAACAAAAATTGCGGTACAGCCAGCTAAATACAGCATCAACCAAAGCGTAGATGTTTTTTTCTCTGAAAGACTAACGCTGGGTGATTTCCACCCAGTCAGGTGTGGTTTTCCTTTTTGCTAATAACAGCATCAAATTAAACTACAAAGTAACTTTTATTAGTGTACAAACTACAGGATGAAGAGTTACATCTCCAGTGTACTTTTTATAATAACTCTTATTTTTCAAAAACAGGTTAAAATCACCCGGGGTTAGCGTTTTTGTGACAAAAAATCAGCATTAGTATTCCAGGGTCTTTTCAAGCAATGAACATTGCCCAAATGTTTTTATTTGTTTCAAATTGTTGCTTGTTTGCACATGAAATTTGGCAACATTGAAGTGGTTCAAAGGCTAAAAATACAAAAGAAAAAACATCTTGCAAAAAGGCAGCTCCACTGAGAACATTGATAGGTTTGATTTTCTAAAACAACGAAAATCACAGTAAATACAGCATGAACCAAAGAGGTGATGGGTTCAAAACTTGTCAGAAATGAACATTGCAGCAATCTTTTTATTTCTAACTTTGGGCTTGTTTGCACATGAAATATAGCATTAAAGACACTGACCTTAGGTTACAACTTCCCAAGAAAAAAAATCTCCACCAAAGGCAGCTCCACTGAGACCATTGATATGTTTGACTTGCAGAAAGAACAAAAATCACAATGATTTGCGGAAGGAACAAAAATCACAGTAGCCAAGACTTAAAACCCATCAAGCAATGAACATTGCACCAATCCTTTTATTTTTTCAACTTGGTGCTTGTTTGTGCATTAAATTTTGCGATATTGAAGGGATTGTTGGCTGCAAATTTGAAAGAAAAAAGCTCACAAAAACGCAGTTCCATTGAGACAATTGTTAGGTTTGGTTTTTGTATGCATCATGTATCGCAATGAATATAGCGTAGTTGGAATGGAAGTTATTTTTAAAACTTCCATGAATATTTGAAGTACTGTAGATTGCATAAGGGAAAGGCTGACGTTTGATCTGCGACAAGCTCTAGACCAACTCTTGTGCTCACATGCTCACAGATGATGGTAGTGCGAATTTTTGCACTTTGGCAACTTTTCAAAGGCTGACCTGTGAATGTGCAAAAATATTGGGGGCAATTGCCAAAAAACATATACCGGCAGGGAACGTTTGGCATGCCACTTCACCAATAGCAGGGAAGGTGCTAATATGGTTTGAAGAACTTGCTGTGGCATTGACCTCAGAAATGAATTTTACTGTGAAAACAATAGATCTAACAATTGCATTGACCCAAGCTATAACAACTCAACTGCTGGTCATGGCGAGAACACTCTCTTGACCTTTTTATTGCCATATTTTATACACTAGAAGGTGTATGAGTTATTTTCAGGCTTTCTCAACCACTAGAAATTTGCCACTTTCATATCAGTGCTGTAGCCTTAGGAATAACTAGAATAAAATGGCTAGGGATATTTTGCACAGTGGGTAAAATTTTTAGAGTGCTTGAGGATATGCTGCAAGTTTATAATTATAATTGCAAACATGAAATTCAAACATTTTCAATCGGTATTGCCAATCTTTTCATAAAATCACTAGATGCTAATCCTCATGCCTCAGTCACCTGCAACAACTGTCTGGGTCGACAGTGAACACCCATGTCTTGTGTTTACCTATCAAATTGGTTGTATTTGTTTTGCTGAATGCAGTTTACTTGAACATGTTTGCGTATCAATAAAGCCTTACTATATTGGACTGTGAACTGATGGTAAAGGGTGGATGTACATTATGGTAGTACTTGTGCATGCAATAATTGCTAGTGGTAGTGTTGCAGTGGTTGTAGTTGTCACATTTTTTCAAGATGATATCAAACAAGCTGCGTTGATGCGGAGTTTTTTGCGAAAATCTGATGGCTTGGACCTACCTAAGACTGTGACAATGCTTACTGGTGCCAGTAAAGAAGTGGTATATGTGGTAGGGACAGCTCACTTCAGTAAAGAAAGTTGCGAAGATGTTCACAAGGTTTGTCTTTGCCTGTTGTGTATTTTTAGTATCCCTGAAGAACTTATTTTGTTGAAGCAAGTGAACATTTAGTAGTTGTGGACAAGTTTTAAAAAGCTAAAGCTTATCCACATCACTCAAGATTCACAGTTAATACAATTTATCAACCAATTTGTACATTGATTGTGTTGTATTTGCAACATTGTTTTGCTTGTGAACCTCAATTTTACTACAAGAAGCTGCTCTTGAGGGTTGATGAAAAGCTGCAGAGCAGTATGTGCGCTCTTGCCATGGCAAATATATACTGAATCAACTGGTTTTGGTGTAATGAAAACCCACTAAAATGTTCAATTTGTGCGTTGTCTGTTTCTGTGCTCTTGTCAGGGCATTCATGTTTTCTACAAAAAGTGTTGTAGCAATTAAGTATAGTAACAGCAATTCTTGATATTGGGATTATATTGAATGTTGATCAAAAAGATCATAATGGGCAAATGTTATGACTAGTGATCTTTCTGTTAACAAGCTGTACTTTAGTGATTGGCAAACTTTCATTATGATGGCCCAAACCACCTTTTCAGTTGTAATTAAAAGCCCGTGCTTATTTATGAAAGCCTAATTTCAAACTTATGCTGTATTCAGTTGCATGTTACACAACAATGGTATGTTAATGTAATAAACTGTATAATGACAAAAATAATGCTGTATTAACATCAAACAATCATTATTCCATAGTTGTTACAGTAGCCTGTGTTTTAGATCATGCAATCAGTCAGAGCTGTATCAACCGCACTCCATACACCCCAATTAGGTGGCCCATGCTATCATAGGAGCCCAACATTCAGTCCTGTCACCACTTAGCCCCCCAAGAAAACTTTAAATCCCTCAAATTGAAATATGAAGCACTAGAAATCAGTGAAGTTGGGGGCACTTTGAAAGAAAAGTGCTTATACATTACAGTTATTTTGGGCCCCTTTGAAAGCATAGTGAGCCTACTTACACATTAAATTTGCTATTGTGACCTCTTTGAAAGGATAGGACTTACACATTACGGTTGCTATTTTGTGGTCCCTTTGAAAGCAGAGTACCTGCACATTACAGTTGTTAGTGGGGGCCCCTTGAAAGCAGAATAACCTACTTACACATATACATTGCAGTTACTCTTGGGAGCCCCTTTGAGGACAGAGTACTGAATTATGATGTGGTTAGGAAAATATTATATGAGCTGATAATAATTTTTTCACCAAAAATGAGGAATAATTACACGCGAAATACCTTGAGGGCCTGAGGCAAATGCCTCGCTTGCCTTCCCTTAACACATCACTGTATATAACCCTGACAATGATCTTATATGAGAACATGAAACCGATTGAACACGTTCTGCTTTATCCGATATGTGTTCTTTCTCACCTGATGTGCGCATGTAAACACTAATATAAGGTTATCTTCATATTGTTGAACACATTGAAGTTGCTGATGAATTTATCACTTCAAAAAACACAGATTTAACGTAATTTTTCATAATTAAAACCTATACAACCAGGTCGACTAAACAACACATCTGGGTGGAAAAACCCTCAGTGGGAGCCCTGGTCACATGCGGCAAAACGCCTACTACCGTAACATGAAGTGAACGTATGAAGATTTATTGCCATGTTATTGTTACGCAATAAAGACCAAGAGTACAACAATCCGCCAGCAAGTTTTGCAACCTGTCTCTGCAGGCAAAGATTGAACATGAGTGAACTGCGCAGTTGCGCTAAGCGTTTCGGGGGCCTCACCGTCAAGACTTTGCCCTGATGGGCCTCGCGTTAGTTTATTCTGCCCTGCATGCATGCCTAGTTGTATTCGTCCAGAAGTCAGACTTCCACATGATCAACATGTTATGTGCATTGATTGATGTAACAAAATGTACTATGTCTAGTCCAGGTAGTCTTCTCTTATTTTGTACTGCACAGCAGCAAGACACGTTTAGTGCTTACGACCAAAGTTACACATTTGTGCAGCATGATGTTCACATAGCCAGATGGAGTTAATTGTGTAGTTAGAAGAGTCTCTTTAGCAATCATTGCTAAGTTGTCTCAAAACAGAGTGGTGCAGTTAGTGGATTATGGATGTTGACCTTTGCATCCATGTAGGCCTTAGTCTACATTTTTTATCTTTATAGGCGATTTGAGATACAAAATGTTAATGATCTAAACATGTGCCATGCACCAAGAGATTAACAAGTCCAGACATTAGCAAGGTTTATGCATGCATATTTCGGCCAGTAAAAAGCCCAATGCGCATGCTTTGTAAGCATATTTCACTTAGCTCATAGTAAAGTGTATCAATTTGGGCGAATGAAAAAAAGTGTTCATTGCGGCGCACATGCTTTGGCTGGCCTCTTGTTTGTTCCTTTGGTAATAGTTTTTTCTTTAAAATTTTTTAAATTTGCATATCATTACAACATCTCTAAAAATAATTGCCCTCAATTAAATGGCAATGATTTACGACCCAATTTCTTTTGTTAAGCTCGTTAAAAAAAATTTTGGTTGGAAACTAAAAGCCATTATGTGTAATTGCGGGAAAATATATATAATTTGCACATTGCAAATGCTGTTCATGTTGTGAATTAAATATAAATTTTCAGGATGTCTAGCCCCCTGCACAAACATGAAGGCCCCCAATGGAAGACTTTCTGGTGACTGTTCTGCACAGGCTGGCAAACACGGGGGGCAATTGAGGGCATTTACCCCCAAATATGTTTTGTGCCCTCCTAAATTTTGTTATGCTAAGAAAAATTTGTTTTAAACATATGATAAAAACAAAAATATTTCACCCTTAAAAATGTATTTTGCCACCCCAAACCTTAAAACCTGGCTACGGGCCTGGTTCTGCCAAAATTGTGTCTGCAATTAGGATATTTTGTTTTGAAGGCTATTCATCTCAGCCTCGAGATGTAGCATAACGTCAAACTTTTTTATAAATCACCATTAGGGGGTCCCCCGTAAGCATTTGGGGTCCAGAGTTGGGCTGCTACGGCACTGCAACCAGTACAGGACTGTAGGCTGTAGCTTTTACATACCACACGGTCCACAACAGAAAATGTTGTTCAACCCAGTAAAAGTGCTAAAAGGCCCAGAATTAGGCCGAAACTCACATTTTGCCAACCACTGCTCAATTTGATGTAAATGTACTTTGGCAATTCATTTACATTACCTAGTTCATGTTGCACACTTCATTTAGACTGGCTTAAATGCAACTGTTAGATAAAAAAAAGTTGAAATTGTAGTTGAGTTGTTATCTAAATGGTACACATACCAGCACACCTACTGCATCTGAAACGAGACAGTATAAAACAATTTATGTTGTGTCCTAGTCAGCACCAGTGCATTTCACACATTTAATATGAAAAAGATCTGCTTAAAAACATTTATTAAGTCACACTGTGACTCAATAATTACTGTTCTGTACCACAGGTGAGTATCAGTCATGTCATTGAACAAATTACTGTACAAACTCTAATATTGTTGACATTAATTTGTCCAAAGATTTGCTGATTTTAAGGGATACATAGGAAAGTAATATAACATGCATAATTTTGTGCTTTCAAGCCAGTGAAATGAAGCTGAACAATAAATGGAGGTAACTAAAGCCTACAAAACTCTACACTTACCATCCAGTCACTTTGCAGAGTTGTTCGGCATTTTTCACGAAAAAGTTTGGTGTCTCAGTTTCTGTGGCATAGTGTGTGCTGTCAGTCATGTGTGTAGGTCATGGCTGATCTATGAATGAATTAATTAAAAAATTGAGTAAAATTAATTGCAACCTGAAGTGTGCATTTTGACCTCCTTGACCAGTCTATTGTGAGGCGCTCTTGATATAATGCACATATACAAATGTATATATCGTAGTCAAAGAAGAGTAAATTTTCTAAGCTTTATTTAATTATGGGCCTTCATTGCAATCACATGGTGATAGACGTGATCACTAAAATCATGCAGAACTGCAGTTTTGTGAGTAAGGAATTCTTTTGTTGCAGGTTATTTCAGTGGTTCAGCCTGATGCTGTTGTGGTGGAACTGTGTGCATCTCGTGTTCAAGTCCTCAGTATGAATGAAGAGTATTTAAATGAAGTATCCAACGAAAGCAAAATTGTTAGGTTGAAGAAGTGCATTAACCAGGTACTACATGACGGTGGAATTAATGATATTGGTAATTTTTTGATTAGATGCAGTTCAACGCAGCAGTTTAAATCATGCCAGCTGTACTGATTGAAGTTCTTGTGGCCTCGATTGTGCTTGTTTAGGTGTTGTTTTGTGTACATTTTGTCAGTTGTACTGATGTATGCAACGCCAGATGAAGTGATTCGTAACGAAATCTTTTGTAGTTTTTCTTAATTTGCACAGCTAGGTTATTGCTTGAGTTCTATTATCTTTTTCCAGTTACAGATTTCTTTTTTTAGAAAGGCTTTCTCTCTGGCCTGGTTTTATATATGATGCTTCAGATGTCTTCTCACATTACTGAACAATTAAAAATGGCTCCTGGAAGTGAGTTCAGAGCAGCCCTGAAAGCTTGCAAAACGTAAGCCTAATTTTGTTTCCGGACGTATTTCTCTTTACATGTGCTTTTATTTATTGTTTGCTTGCTATAGCAATTTTGCATTGCTTAATATTTAGGTGACTTCGAGAAGCTTTTAGAAAAAAGTTGAGTGCCATAGAAAATGTGTGGTGACCAGCACGCGTTTAACCCAGGGGTAGATCCTATCAGAGACTTGATCAAGAGAGACTACGGCCACACGTAAACCGAATCCCGACGCTAACCGTTAATTGAGGTCATGTGACTCAGGCTTTCCGTCGCCAGGCTTCTACTGTATGTCCTTATAAACAAGGGTGGGCAGGCTTTTCAAAGTAAGGGCTGCATTCAGAAATTCACAGTTTTAAAGGGGCCGCATATTGGTACATCAAGTAAAATAGTTAGCATTTAAAATAGACAGAAGAGAGTTCGCGTTGTCGTGTTCTTTTGTAAAGGTGGAGTTTTCTTAAATACAGTTTGTTGTTTCTTCAAGTTTTTTTGCTAGATGAGTTGCTTTCTTTTGTGATTCTTTCTTTGATTAAAATTGTATCTAAAGTTAGCGGACCTCTCATTTCGATGCATTTCTGTAAAACTCAATGAGCTCAACTTGCTCGCTGTTCCGTCGATCTTCGCGCAAAAAGCAAAATCGGGTGAAATATCATCAATCTGGAGTTCTGTAGTGTAGATGACCTTTTTATTCATACGCGTTAAGTTCGAATTAAGACGACTATAACCTGGCGAATGACTTGGTTGCGCAAAGAAGAAGGCTTCACGCCAGTGAAGATATTGTGAAAGCACAAATAAATCTGGTTTCGTCTCAGATTTTTTGATAAAGTCACGTTCTTCAAGTCTGAATTAATTATCTGTCTCGAATGTTATGGTGTCAACTGTCGACGGCATTGCTGCTATACAGGCAAACATATCGGTGCATCAAACAAAGTTTAAACTTTAACGTCAAAGGAGAAAGTTATTCTCCTTTAAAAACTTTTATTTTGCTGTTTATTAAAATACATCATTCGTCCAAAAATTTTCGCGTTTTAGCATGCGTTGAAGAAATCTGTTTGGGTAAATTTTGTGAGAAATAGAAGCTTGTCAAATACGAACTAGAATGGTGTCCTTCCGAAATAAGCATGGTAAAAAGTAAATACCACGATAAACAACGTCAACAATGCGTTTATTTTTTGGTCACCGAGAATGTGATTCGGTGAGATGGTAAAACGCCGTCTATACGAGGCTAGACCCACCACGGCTAATATAATCTCTGTCTTCAGCAGACATCGTCATTCATCGCTGATAAAACTTTTCCTGCATGGAGTTTTTCGATGGATATTGTGTGAACTGAGGGTGCAAAATCCGAATCTGGTGTTTTTTTAATAATCACATCACGTTTTTGAGATATAAAAAACAAATTAAAAAAATGATGTTTTCCTGCCGAAGGTTGAAGTTTACGCTGCGTTTAAGCACACATTTGTGGAATAATTTAAGCAATGGGCGGCAGCTTCCTCAACAACGCATTTCCAAAGTTATTTTTTTTGCTTGTACCTTGTTTGAGCATTGCTGGCTGCTGAATACAAGCACCAAACAAGTAAAACAAACAAAAAAATTCTGGATCATCATGCGCAGCATGTAGGTAAGGCACCACTGAAACGGGCTGGAACTATTTGGCGACAACTGTTTGGCGCTAATGCTTATCTGCATGATTACTAGTACGCACACGTGATTGCCTCTAGAACGGTATGTTTTTAATCTTGCGCGGCTGTTTTTCAAGAAAGGAACTGTTTTTAAGAAAGCAGCAAACGGTATGCATTTGTCTTGAGTTGAGATCGAGCGCATGTCTCTGTTTTAGGACTTTAACGAAGTGCTTTCCTTAGAACCGATAAAATAAATGGCTGAAAATCTTAGCAGCAGGCATAAGCCAAAGTTTTCCCACGATGGGTATCTATACGTTTTTGATAAACGCAGTAACAGTGACCCATTGTTACTGTTTTGGAGATGCGAACTAAAAACGATTGTAAAGGACGGGCGGATTCACAGTGGAAACAACGAAGTATTAAAAAAAGTCAATGAACACTCACGGTGCTTTTGCAGTAGATGTTGAGGTTGCTTATATCAAAACATATTTGAAACGTAAAACTCAAGAAACTCTTGAAGTGCTGTCAACAATTGCAAGCGGATGTACTGAAAATACTTCTCAAGCTGCGCAAGGATTGAAAAAATCGTACGAAGAAAACGCAATCTAATTGTGCTCCTCCCAGCCCTGTAAATTCAAGGGGATGGGTGAATCCGAACGACCAGGGACGGATTTATGGAGTGCGGGGTATGTCAAGGGGATGGGTGAATCCGAACGACCAGGGACGGATTTATGGAGTGCCCTATTATGTGTAGTGCCCTTTCAAAAGTCTATCTTTTGTGGTGGCGACTTTGGTTCTACGATTGCCTTAGATCTTCAACAGAAATTAAAGCCTTTCCTACATTCTTAAGACCGAACGGCAATGCGATTTTTCTTGGAATTTATAGCTCTTTCATGTATTTCAGAAATTCTCTTCGTTAAATTTTCGTAATTTCTAGCGTTTTTGTAAGCTTATTTTTCCGATATATACATTTTCATGTGGGACCGTGTTGCTGCCCTCGAACATATCGTCTAGTTGTCGATCTGATTAGCTGTACACGAACTACTTCGTTATAGTAACCGCATATTTTATAGAACACAGGGTTATTTATGCCGTTTTTAAGTTGTCATTTTCCACGCAATACAAAATATAGTGTTTTAATCCTCTACACTATGGGCTGATTGGTAAACAGCATGAAGACATGTTTTGCACTGCAAATATTTTCGCAACACCCTCAGCTAACCATATCTGAGGTAAGCCCAATGCAATCACGCTTTTTCAAGTAAAACTCACGAGAAACTATTCTTGTTGATTTGACTAACATCTAGAGCTCCAACAAGCGAGCTCTGTAAACTGGCGATCTAGTTTGAAAAATCAAACGTAGGATCCGCATCAAAGACGCTATAAGTTTGCCTCCTGAGGCTCAATATTGCAGAAAGTGTAATCGGCAAATCGTTTACCACTAGAGACCACTGTGCTGCAGTGACTAAGGCTCTAGTATTTCAGAAAAGACTAAATGATTTACTACTACAACAACTTTGAGAACGGAAACCCACCACTGATAAATTAGATCGCGAAATTTTATAAATCTTCAAAACTCTGCCTTTGCTATAAATCACTACAGAACAACGTGGGCGCAATTAGGTGGGGGACGCGGGGGACGCGTCCTCCCCACAGTGATAATATAATATGCCATGTCCCCCAACATTTTTCTTATTAGTTTTCGTAATATATTGGTTTCAAAACAAGCTGTCCCCCCACATTTTACAACAAATTGCGCCCATGCAGAACAACAAGGTATATACTGTAAGGCAGGGCCGTAGCCAAGGTGGACACGTGGGCCATTGTAGCAAAATGACGTCACTTTGTGAATATTTGTTTAAATTCATAAGCAAAGCGAGGTATCACGGTTTGTGATCACCCAAATTAAAATGTCTGGCTAGACCACTGCTCTAAGTCTTTCTATAAAGAACATTTGAAACCGTTAACACAGGTAGTCCTCAATAGCACAGGCAATTGTATCCATGAAGAAGAGGGCAAATATATAATTATTTGCGTCAACTGATGCCATACGTTTGTCACCGACATCCAACAACTCACATCCAACAACTCAGTCTGTCACAAAGTTTTTTTCGTGCCTTCAGGCAAGCGAAGCTATCAATAAGTTTTTCGAAATTTAAGACGGCCGTAACATCAGATTCTATAGTCAGAATAGAAGTGTCATTTAGTTTCTCTTGCGTAATGTTAGAACGCATCCTGCTTTTTATTCGCTTAAGTACAGAAAATTAACGTTCCCCTTCAGTGTTCGCGACTGGAAGAGTAAGATATAACCTCAGCGCTATTTCAACGTTGGAGTACGCGTCAACGATATCTGACTCTCGGATATCCCGCAAAAGCTTTACTGGCGTGGAAACGTTTTCATCCGTTTGGTTCTGGTAACCAGAGAAACGAACCATTTCATCAGGGAAATCTTCTTCCGAATCCGAAGAGTAGGCCTTTTGAAGATTCGCAGCAAGGTGACGAATCTTTTCAGAGGAGAACCAACGCAACTGGAAAAAAACTTGAAACCTTTCATGAAACCCTGCATAGGCTTCCTTTCTGCGTTCAAGTTCAACACTCGGTGAATCTGAAATAACTGCAAAGGTATCAACTCGAAACTTGTCACGAGCAGTGAGATGTCGATTATCCTCATTTTCAATACCTTCCTGCAAAAACCGCTTCCGCGTTGGTCCGCGTCTGCCTTTATACATGTGATTGTCAGTGAGCATTTTAGCCTTTTCCTCACATGAATCATAGTCATCTCTCAGCGACTTCACAAAATTCTCCAAACCATAATACAATCTTACGACCGTTAAGATATCACAGCTTTCCTATTGTAATGTCTTACTAGCAAGTTAGCAACGTTGAACTGCCACAAAACTCTGTCCCACAAAATGCACAGTACTGCAACCTCAAACTTCGTCATCTGTGTGGCTAAAGACGAAGCTTCAAAACAAGTCTGGCCCGTCCCATTGTTATCGTTCGAAATGTTTTTCAGTGTAGAATTTATTTAACGATAGCTGGTTCTCAGTGCGCGAACAGCTTCCCACCTCGGTGACCATCTCGTAATCGACAATGTTTTGAGCAGAACGCTTTCTTGACCCAGTGAGTTCGTGAGAAGCTTCCACCAGTGCGTAGAGACGGCAAAAAAGTTATAGAGGTTCTGCACAAACCGAAAAAACGAAATGGCGTTGACGCAGCATTCCGCAGCGCAAGAACCAACGAGATTTAATGAATGAGCAGAACAAGGAACAAAGTGTGCAAGTGGATTGAGATTTTTAATTCTGGCTTCAACTCCTGAGTTTTTTCCCGCCATGTTGCTGGCGTTGTAACTTTGGCCGCGACGATTGTGAATTGAAATTTTCAAGTCTTTCAGGATGTTGATGACATTGTTTGTCAGACGTTCTGCGTCATGTTCCTCCATTACAATGAACTTCAGAAACCGTTCAACAGGAACTTTTGTTTTGTTGACATAGCGCACTACAAACACTAGGTGATCCAGATGGGTAATGTCTGGCGTGGAATCCACGATTATACTGTAGTACTTTGCTGATGAGACTTCAGCAACGATTGTGCTCCAAACATGTCTAGCCATAAGCTGAAGAAATTCATTGAAAATTCCAGAGGAGAGATAAGAAGATGTATCACCTCCTGCGTTGCCAAACATGTGTAGATGATCTGCTAGAAAAGCGTCATACTGCGCCAGCAATTCAATTATTCCAAGAAAGTTTCCATTATAGTTAGAACGAATTTTTTCATCTCGTCCTCGGAAAGGCAAGCCCCGTGAAGCTAAAAATTTTACAACTGAAACAACTCTGGGCAACACATTTCTCCAGTAATCTTGTTCATCTTCTATCTGGGCAGCCAAGCTTTTATCAAGTCGCTCAGTTTGTCGACCGAAAACGCATAAAGCGGAGATGCATTCTTTGTGCGAAGTGCTGCCTTCGTGCTCAGACAGACGTTGGATATTTTTCCAGTCGTTGAGTCCGATCGTTAATGATACTTGACAGGAGGAAAAAAGCTTACTAACATACCAAAAAACTAACCCGGTCGACTCAGAATATATAAGCCACTTTCGCCTCACTCGTTCCCCATTGATAAGAGTTTAAAAAATTAGGTTTATTTAAGTATCTTGTCCTGCCATCATCGTAGGTCCTGGCCGAGGTTCTAAGATTAAGTGAGTCTAAATCTTGTTCAAGCCGCTTCTCTGCAAAACACCTGCGTAAGTCTGCACTAACGTTTTCCCACTCGGGTGGATCCTCAGAAAATGAAGACAGCTCCCAACAGCACAGTAGTTTGGTTCATGGTTCTCTACCGTCATTCCATCCAGATTAGCGTCGTACGGAAAATCGTTACCACCTACAAGCTCCACACTACTAAAATTTGCTGTCTTCTGCTCTCCATCATATTTTTCCTTAGCATTAACATCTTGCTGGAACAGATATCTCTCCTCGTGACTCACATCAAGCATTGCCGATAAGCACTGTTCTCTACTGCGGAGGGAGAATCGAGCTTGTCACAAGTAAAAAATTCACTTAGTTTATTGTTTTTTTTTGCAAATTCAGTGCATTTCTTATTTCCTGTTCTTTCTTTCTCATTCTTTTCTTGTAACCACTTTCATACAGACGGCCTCCATCTCTCTCGCGCCCAGCCATGTTCCTCAGTATCAAGCCTTTCACACAGTACCTTTTTACTTGATTTTATATCTTCCACTGACAAAAAGCTCACAACGCAAGACCGCCAGACTGCAGAATACAGGCCCCGAGTACGGGAGTGCGGTGCACTCCCGCTAATTTTTCATGTTTTGATTGAGCAGTTCTTTGTTAGCAAGTACTAAGGCATTATTCTGAAATTCATTGAAACTTTTTCGGGTTAAATATGGAAGAGAAGACTTAAAAACCACAGATTTAGACGTTCATATTTTGCAACGTCATGGATTTCGCACTGCCGTATAAATTTCAAATTCGGCGCCTAAGCTGCAGAACTCCGATGAAAAACAGTATTGTCATTCTTATATTGCGTAACAAACAATATTATCGTGTTGTTATTGTACTGATAAGAGTCTAGACGTTTGCATTTTCACTCGTTTCAAAGTAAATTGTGAAGTTGTGCCTCTGCGCAGTTCCGAAAATTTTAAGTCAGTAATGAGTCGTCATAGGAGCGAGTTGCGTGGGGCCCTCAAAAGCGCGGGGCCCTAGGCCATGGCCTAATTGGCCTATGCGTAAAAACGTCCCTGCGAACGACTACAAATGCTATGTGACGATCAATGGTCAAAGTGAAAACTTCTTAATTGGTGACAGTGGACAAAAAAGACGAGAGAATGTCAATTTTTGGGATGCAAAGCTGGTTAGTATTTTTATGCGAGTCGGAAGTGTGGTACGCAGACGGGACTTTTACGATGTCTTCTTCGTTGTTTTATCAAGTGTATGCCATTTTGGCAAGAAGGCATGGAGGGGTTTTCCCTGTGTTGTATGCTCTATTACCGAATAAACGCCGAGTAACATACATTCGAATGTTCCGCATGATTCTTGATTTGTTACAAGATGTACAGCCACATCTACTGCGACTACAAACATGCTGCCTTTTCTGCCAAGGAAGAATGTTGTCCGGGAGTTGAGTTGAAAGGTTGTTTCCTCCACCTGGCCCATAATATACATTTAAGCATTTGAATCATCTTGGCCTCAAGCAACTATACAATAATTGTCCAGAATTTGCTTTAAAAGCATAAATGGTAGTAGCGTTACCTTTTGTACCTGAGTCCCATATGGATGATTACATGAATGTAGTATCAAGTGAAAGGACTCGCCAGATGAACTTCAACTGTTGCTGAACTGCTTTGAAGATAATTATGTGGGGCGGCGAAAGAGACGAGGTGATGCACGACATCCACCAGTTTATCCAATAGGAATGTGGAATCAATACAAGCGAACAACAGCTGGTGTTCGCTTGTATTGTTTGATCCAATAATCGTGCCGAGGCAGCACACAGAAAAGTGTATGCCGAATTGGTAAGTAACCATCCAGTTACCTGGTAGTTCACTGATGATATTAGGAAAATACAGAAAGGGCGTGACGCTTACTGTGAGCAGTTGATTGCTGGGAATGCTCCTAACCAAACACTCCTTAAATACATTAAGGCTGATGAACACATTCTAAACTTCGCAAAACATTTTGACTCATTGGCACCACTTGAATATTTGCGAAGTCTAGCTTACAACTAAGATGTGGATTAAAGTTTTATCCATGTTTTTCTTTGGCCGACCCTTTGTGTCCCATTTTCATTATAAACACTGGTCAGTATCTGCACTGGCGCCAAACAGTAGCCGACCTCACTGGAAAGCTAACTTACAATTCTTTTTCTTTTACACAAAACTGAATTTATAGATTTAAGCCAAAAGCAAGCGAAAGTACAAGGAAAGGTAACACTCGCTAAAACGATCAGCAGTGTTGCAACAATCCAAATCGTATCTCGGCACAAGAGCAATCACTTTATTACATCATACATTTTCTTCTTGTCGCTGATCTCTTATGAACTGCATTTGGGACATCTCTCATTAAACTCTAGTAGTAATCTGCCGTCATGTTGCAGTTCCATTGACCTTGGTAACCTTCTTCCATCACTTTGATATCCTGATGGAAACGCTCGCCCTGCTGCGCACTAAGTCGTCAAGTTTCTCGGTGAAGATACTTTAACGCTCATCCTACTTCCTAGTTCTTGCAGGCTGAGAAGTTCCTCCATCATCTATAATTGTCAACATTCTTATTATGAACAACAATAAAGCAAACGCATGCGGCAGCTCGAGCCTCAACGGTATAGTCACTCCAATCACAAGTTGTGGCCCTTAAACAATGATTTGATTTCAGGCCCACCAAATATCCCATCTTTTTCCTTATAGCTAAAACCAGGAAAGGTTGAGCGTATGTAGCCAAAACAGTCTCCGGAACGATCATGTGCTTTGGCAAACAGCTTCATTAGTCCAAGTTAGGTATGTAATGGTGGTAAAGTGATGTTTATCCGATTAACTAGGGGGCTGTTTATGATATTTTTTTCTCCAGATTTCATTGTATTTCTTTGAGGTAATTATTTGTTTAACCAATTCTCGTTGTTAGCTCTACTATCTCTGTAGCATAAAAAACAAGGATACTTAGTGTGACCTCCTTGTTGTCCCAGTAGGAAATTCACCATTTTCAATTCCATGCAGATCAACCACTGGTGGTCGCAACATTTCATTCATTCAAACAGAACGTTGATGTTTGCGTAGTTTTTTAGAATGACAGAGTGTTCTATACTGTGGGAATGGATTTACACCTGTTAACTATTGTGGAGTAAGACACGTCTACTGCGCAAATGTTGTGAGGGTCTTCCTGCTGTGGGCTTGCCAGCATATCATTTAAGTGACTGGAGACTATTGATACCTCAAAAAGAAGCCTAGAATGTGTCTTACTCCAAGTTGGCCGTCAGAGTGGAAGCACTTTCTCAATTTCACTTCTTTACCATGATAAAACGAAGCACTTATTACACCGGTTTTGAGATGTTGTTCCTGCGTCTGGAAGCCAGAAGTTCGCTTCCATTAATTGATTCAGAAACTGCAATCTCGTTCGTAGACTGCAGCCATGGAGTAAATGAGCAACTATTGTGTAACCCAGTGATATTCAACGTGGGCGAAATCGCCCCACAGGGGGAGATTTTATGCGTTAAGGGAGGCGATTTTGTGATTTACTAGATTTGAGGGTTGATATCAGTTTCCAGGGGCGATTTCTGCACGTTAGGATGTACTAAAATTCAGAATTGATTCCATAAAAACTATATTTGCCACATTGGATGCACATTCGACTTCATGTTTCGTAAAAAAAGGTTATAAAACACAAGATATAGGACTGATGATATAATAGTCAAACTAGCATTGACCTGTGTAACGCATTACTGCCCTAACTACCCAAGGCCACCGAGAGTGTTACTGGTTGGGAGCCAAACACTGTGGTTCTGACGAATTTTCAGGTGTATTGTTAAGCCTAATGTTCAAAATAAGGTAAAATAGTGGGGAAACTGTTGCGATAAGTTTTGGTAGTATGTTGACCTAGTCCAGCTATGTCCAACCCAAATGGCTTACTGAGCCATAAATTATGTCACTATCTCAATCAGGGTCGCACATTGAATGACAATAAACACCTGAGGGCCGCACAGTTAATGGCTTCTTTAGTTTAAGTCAATGTACTGAAAGAGTTCGAATCCTAACTGTAATGGCATGAGACGCGATAAAGTGACTTTGGGTACCACCTGCATCAAAAATATGAAATTCAAGATTATCGAAATAAGGACAAATTGTCAGTATGGAAGATACTTTTACCACAACGAAAACCTAATGGGCCACGCAAAACCTTCGAATGGGCCGCATGTGGGGCTGCGGGCCGGGGTTTGGATATAGCTGACCTAGTCGTCATGAGCAGCGTCAAAAAAGCGACATCAAGCAGTAACATCTGCAAGTCTCTAGGCATGTCAACACGCGCGGAATTTGGACTTTTCTTGTATACAAGAATATGGATTGGTTTGTTTTATGTTGCTTATATTGGTTAAATTCGTATACATACAGTAGTGTGCATTGATTCGTTTTATTATATTTATATTGGTTGAAAGCAACCAACACTGATATAGCCATCGGAAAATACTCAATCGACCGAACTCAATTTCTTATAGACGAAAAACGTCAGCTTCTTTGAAGATACTACTAAAAATAGTCCAGCAATCATAACATTGCTGCCACTGAATCATCACATCGACTTGTGCTGCGATTAAGAAAATTAATAAAAAGTTGTGATTAAGCCTACTTGTTTCTCCCCGTGAACTGAGACAAATCCCCCTAACTGTGTGTGTTATTATTAGCAAAATTGCCTTGAAACAAGACTTCATATAGTTTTCGGTAGAGTATTGCCAAAACATAGTTTCGTAGGCAAAACAGTAGTTCGTTATCATGTGTTTTATAAACTTTGGTTCGTAACTTGAGTAAAATAGTGGAACCAAGTGTCTTCTATTAAAAAATACGTGAAAAATGACTGTTAATGAGACGATTTACGTAGGAATTAATGGCTAGCAAAATTATTTACAATTAGCCGTAATTGTAAAGCATGCTTATCATGTTTTTCAGTCAGTTCGAGTGTTTTACTGTGATTGTAGATATTACTGTAGGTAGGCCACTGTGTTTATCTGCCTAATGACGCAGTATGTCAGTACAGCAGGCTAGGAAAGGGATAACTTGTACTCAGGGGTGTAGTGGGGCGGAAACGAGTGGAACGGCGTTCCAACACTTTCACGTTTTGCTTCAAAATAAGTTTGAAGCTGTTTTAAAATGGCTATATTTTTTGATGCGTTCCCACAGCTTTTTTGTTAGCACTACATCCCTGGTGATACTAGCAAGTAAGTCCAGCCACCCCCTTCTTGGCTAAACTAAAAATTCCAAACAGTTGTTTCCGCCACCTGTAGTTTGAGGTTTGCTAAAGAGTCTTTCTGTTGTGGAATTGACGCCAAAATTGGATTGCGTAGAACGTGACTGAGTGAAGTGTTTGCCAGTTAACTAACATAAGCGAATGCGATTCTACATCCAGAAACTTTTCATCGACTACCAAAGCGATGATGAAGCCTGTGCCATATTTTATTATCACGGATGGTCAGACGTTTCGGTCAAGGGCAGTGAGCGTTTTCCGGAAGTTTTGTGGAAAGTTAAGATAATATTACTAAAGTGTCCCACGAAATGTCTTGGTGAGCAAGTTTCAACCAAGTACTGCACATGCGTAATGAATACCGCAATCGTCTTGACATGAACAAGACCGGAAGAAACGCCATACGACTGAAGCTCACCAATTTGCAACCTGCTTTAAAAACTTGCAGACAAAAGCCAGGGGCAAGGTTCGCAGTAGTTGGAACCAGGACTGTGGAACCGAAACTCAAATTTCGGGCTCTGGATCCAGCTCCAGGCATCCCAAATTTTTCGCTCTGGCTCCAGAACGATTTTGTCCATTAAAAACTAAAAACCATTGCATTTCTTGTACAATTGGCTTGCTATACAAAATTTGTTTGTTGAACGGGAACTCAAATTTCAGGCTCCGGCTCCACCGTTCAAAAAATTTTGGCTCCGGCTCCGGAGCCCTGGTTGGAATTAACTGTTTTTGGAAATGAATAACATTGTTTTTATAAATGCAATTGCATTCGTTTTTGTTAGTTCGTTTTTTGTGCTAACTAAACTACCCCTTTATTTCATTAGCATTGAAATATTTTCAGATTAAAGTAATATTTTTGCCAACATTAAAATCATAAGTGGGGGGCGATTTTGAAGCAAAGTTCCTGTAGGGGGGGCGATTGAACAAAAAAGGTTGAAGACCACTGGTGTAACTCATTAACATGGAACATGCAGACTGCGAAAAAATGTGGAGAAAGTCTGAGCTCAGATTCGGATTCATCACTCCAAAATTACCCTAAAAGCCCATGCAAGAATTTTTTTACCAGTGGTATATTTGACTTGATCTCGGTAAACCGCTTGAAAATCTTTGGAGGTCGTTGTTTGCTTGCCCCGTTACAACGGAAGGTGCAATGCACATGTATGTGCCAGAACCTCTAAACGACAAGCGATGATTTGTGTCTAGGAAGTAAGCCACCCATACAGATATTTGTCGGGTTTGAGAGAACGGTACAATTATTATTTTTCTTGCGAAATCTTCGCTTGAAGTGAATATTTTTTCTTCACTTCGATAGAAATCAAGGTTTCCATTGGCAGCCCTTGAATTTTGGCTGATAGGGATGGGTTTTCAGTCACAGAATCCTACAGTGGCCTCCCACTTAAAGGCAGCTGTAAGTAACATTAAGTTCGTCTGAAAAGTGCCAAATTTTGGTCAACACTGCTGGAAATTTTATTTGAGATTGGTTAAACTTGGAATCACATGAATCTTCGCTGAAGAACTTTTTTCCAACTGTGCAATATATATCAAATCGTATAACTAAGTCAATAGGAAATGTACGCTGAATGGAAGCTGGTAAATTTCCATTGCTGAGGACTAACTCAGATTTACTAATACACCCTCGAATGAAGTCCGCTGCTTGAGTCCGGATTTGGCGGACCTGCGATAGGTCAAGGATTCTGTTTCCACCAAGCACTGACGATCATTGAGATAATCAAAACTCTAATACGTTTACGGCAAGTAACACTGAAGTTTTCAACAGGTAAATCGTTAACGCGCTCCTTTTAATTACCTTAAAAAAGAAGAAACAAACTAAACTAAAAAACGTCGAAAAACACTGGCAGACGACGCGCGCAAAATACGCAAGACTCGCTAAACTACTTTTCAGCGCTTCAACGCACCAATATGCGAGCTTCAAGGCGTCAGTTGCGCGATACAGCGCACCAATGCTATCGCCGCCAAACTATAACCCATAAATGAATCTCTCAACAACGTGCCTTCCACGAAAATCAAAGCATAAATGGTCGAAGCGAATAGTTAACTACAGGAACCAAACATGCGAGCGATGGGGCGGTTAAAAACAATTTTGCTCCTTCCTGCTGCAAACTCGAATCTTAACTGGCTCTGCCTTCCCGCAGTTTGACCAAACTCAATTCAGCGCCAACTCAGTCACTTCGAGCACAAACGAGTCGTTATTGGATCACGATCTGGCCATTCCATCGCACCAATCCGCGCCACCAATGCTATAAGCGCTCTTGCCGTAGCATACACTCTCCAATCTTCAACTTCATGTGGGGAATCAGTTCGGTTTTATTTGCACTCGTTTTTTTACTTTCGGCAGTGTCACGATTGGTCTGCGGCGCGCCTTTACGCCGGGGGCCACGTGGGCATTAGCAGTGGCGTAACTAGCAGTTTGAGCCAGGGGGCAAAGCCTGGCTGAAGGGGGCCCCACTAGCCAAAACTCAGAAAAAGTTAAGAAATGATGGTGAATCTCTGGATGTCCGGAATGTCTGTACTAGATAAAAAAAAAACGAAAACACCCTGAAAAAACGCGAAAAAATAACAACCTAAAGAATGCTAAATATCAAAATGTCAGCTAAAGGGGGCCCTGTTTTTATATTTAGCTTGCCAGGGGCGGCGGCTCGCCCCCTTGTACCCCGTCAGCTACGCCACTGGGCATTAGGGTAGTGAATGATGCATTTGCCGAGCCAGTGGCAGCACCCCGC
>JGI24022J15233_10000819_pt1 | contig 22631 bp, 21 predicted proteins | sample Ectturendosymbi2_FD_15233 | JGI IMG/M metagenome (IMG submission 15233)
TTGAGCTTGATATTTTACAAAAACTTTATTACCTGCGCAAAGGAGATTAATTGTTTTCGCATACTTTTGCTTGTTAATTTGTCGATTTAATGCAAATGCCACGGAATTAATTTGCATGCAGATTTCAAGGAACACTGTACATGGGTCAAAAGGTAATAATTAGGATTTGGTGGGAATTTCTGGGGTTATCGTCTGCATCCAGAAACCATCTCACCACTTTTTGCAGACCTTTCATCCACTACGCATGTTTACTATTGTGTTCCGCGATAGTTCACGTCATCGGAAACAATTGTCTTTGTTTTGTCTGCTGTGGCTGAGCAGCGCAAGTGCTGACCGCAGTGGCTACATTACCAGTTTCTGTAGCATGATGAAAACTGTTGCACGAGCTAAAAAACAGCAGTTGTTAAAGTAGAAGCATTCAGGCATTTGATAATGTCTCATCATGGAGAAAGGAAAACTAAAAATTTTCTGGACTTCTATACATAACAAAAAATCGAAAGTTTACTTGCGTACTTTATGTGCATTCTCAATTCTTGTGTAGTTTAGCAAGATTCGATCTTGCACACCTTGGTGTGCGTCAGACAGTTCAGCCGCACACTTTCTATTCTCGACTGCTCGTTTTCAACAAGGCATCAGCGCAGCCTCATTTTGCAGGTGTAAATTGTTCTGACGCAGTGATAATTGTGTTTTACTCCACTGTTTTAACGCGCATCGTGATATTTTTGCAGTTATGAACTGCTGTGTCGAAGCGTTGAGTGTATTTTCCTCCGATATCCTAACCTGGAGTGCTGATAGTTTACATTCAGTTCAATGACATAAATTAGGGGAAGTGCGTGTAGACGAATATGCGTATTATGTCAATAAACTTCGCCAAAACGTTGGTTTGGAAACATGAATATGACGTCAAATTGTGACGTGACAAACAGCTCACACCAAATAAAAATGAACACATGTGCCACTGAATGAAACCCCCCATGAAAATTTTCTGCGTACGCCACTGACCAGAAACGTTGACTATAGTTTTAGTCATCTTAATGCTTTTAGCACATTTACTGTTCATTTAGAAAAGAATCAATAGGCGAATCGTTCACACACAAAAGTTTAAACTGTTACAGTAGGGAGAACGAAATAACGTTTCAAGGTGTTTCTACATTCTGCTGGTTGTCAAGTAACTACTCACCACATGTGAGATAAGCAAGGAATCTATCTGCTGTTAGTACTCGGTGTATATGTGTGAGATCAAGTCTTGCTAGCACAATTTACTTTTGTTTCGACTCTCTAGTATCTCTTCTCACTCAGCATGGAGCCGCTTATTATTCGCTAGTGTAATATTATTTCGTTAAATTTCATAAATTATTTTTTCTTAGCATACATGAAACCAAACCGTATCAACTCGTTTGTTGGTCTCACTCGCCTAAATTAGAAACTCTTTCATTTTTTGTAAATGAACGTAATGTCGGAACGGCGATTGTTAGGTAAATGTATAATGAAGACTTTCACTTGTTAAGTAAGAACGCTAGTTCGCCGTCACTGCTCGGATGTAAATTATCGTCTTGGCAGTGGCGTAACTGACGGGGGACAGAGGCGAATCGCCCACCTGGCAAGCTAAGTGTAAAAACCGGGCCCCCACTTACCTTTTATTTCGGTTTTGGTAGTCTTTTGATTTTCAGTATTTTTTTTGCATTTTTTCCGGCGATTTGGGGTTTTTCTGTAGCCATCGACATCCGGATTCACCATCATTTCCCAAGTTTTTTTCTGAGTGTTGGCTAGTGGGTCCCCTACAGTGGCCAGGGGCGATTGGGGCGATTGCCCCCCCTAAACCCTACGAAAGTAACTTTTTTCACCATAATTTGGTACAATTCGGAAACAGCATTCGCGATATAGAGCCATTTTGTCGTCCATTCTTTTGTCACAGCAATGTTGTGAAGTATACTTCAGCTCTCTTACAGTAGCGAAACCGTTGAGTCTTGACTACTAAATATTACTGAAATCGCCCCCCCCTAACCTCACTGGCTAGATCCTCCCTTGACAGTGGCCAGTGGGCTCTTTTCAACTAAGTTTCCCCCTGGCGCAAACCTCTAGTTACGCCACTGCGCCTTGGAAGACTTTTCCATTGTTTAGGTTAAAGTAGTCATAAAATGCAGGTAAGCATGTTTAGTCTTTCACTAAAATAAAGCAAACGGCGCATAAGTAACTGCATTATTTTCCAGAAAAATGAATCATGGGGCTTAGCGATTTTGTCACTTGAGGCAGTTGAGGCCGTGCCATGCGTTGAAGTGCATTCTTGTTGGCCATGGCCGTGACCGCGGAGTCTCGTTTGGAGACGCTGCAAGTTTACAAACTGCTGCAATGCGTCCGACAAGAGGACACTGAGCAAATCACCAAACTATGCACTCAAGGAATTCCCATGTAAGTTTAACGCTGAGGTAGCAGGTGGGTCTTGCAGTGATCTCGCATGTTTTTTAAAAAAGAAGTATGATCTACCTGTATTTTCTGGATTTAGATGCTCAAAGCCGATATGCACGGCATTAACCACAAACTTACGAACGTTAACTGAACATAAAAAAATATTAAAAGACACACAGTGCTGGTGGATGCCTCTAGTGTTCAGTAGTTCAAGCGTTCTGAGCTCCGACACGAGCTTTTTTGCAGTCCGTACGTCCGATATTTTGCGTGTTTGTTGCACATGCGGATAAGCCTCTGACTTCGTGCAGGTGTGCGCGCTTCTGCGAAAATGGCAAAATCATATTTTGCTGACAAGAAATCGGTATGCCTCACACTTTAGCGCAGGAAGTGAATCGTGCACATGTTTTGAATCAAGCATCGCTCTAATTTTAAAACTGTTCTCTTAGAGATGCAGCTTTGCGAAAAAGCCATCAACAACAATCATTGGGCTAATTTTGTTTGGACAACAATATCAACTAACAGAAAACCTTTTGCTTCAAAAGGTTAATTAACTACCGCGACCCGAAGCATGGCGAATGCGCTCTCCACCTCGCTGCCCAGACAAACAACGAATCAATGACGACATTTTTGCTAAAACTTGGAGCTTTCCCGAATGTGCAAGATTTCAAAGGTCAGCCATCTTTTTATAATGACAACTTCGACTTGGATTGCTGTAACTCACCGTTTTTAAATCAGCTGTAAAGCATAAAAACAACGCCGTGTGTACACTGTGCATAGTACTTCACTCACTTCACATTACAGTTGGATTTGTTTCGTAAGTTGTTTCAGATTACGCTAAACTGCCCTCCTTTAGGATGTGAAGAGCGTAATTTTATTTATTTTTTAATATTTTCGTACAACTGTAAAGTATACGATTGCCGTAAAAGTACATCCGCGCAACTTCAACGTTTTTACTTTTTCCGGTGCAAAGGATGCACGCCTTTGATGAAAGCTGCCGATTACGGCCACGACAAGACCGTGGAAATACTCGCCAAGTCTGGGGCGGACACCACAATCCGAGATAATGAAGGAAAAGGTGTGTTGTTCTGCTACGTCGTGTTTTTTTATTTGTTGATTCCATCAGGAGTAACAGTACGATTGCCAGTGAAACGTCATTATCAGGAAAACTGATGAGAGTAGAAATCGTGCGAGACAAAAGGGTTGCAGATTTTGTCGACTTGAGTGCAAAAGTCGTTGAGACTAACCTTTGTGTGACTTTTAAAACAGACAACTGCTCAGTTTGAGGCAGACGAGGCATTTATTTCTGCAGATGTGTTGTTCTACTGCCTGTCGGCTGCAACAAAAAGGCATAAGCGTTGTCTTGAAATTGTTTTATCTAACGGTGCGAATGTGAACAACGTTACCTTTGGCGGAAAACCCGTTCTTGTTTCGGCGTGCGAGACGGCGTCGGAGAATGAGATCATGTGCCTCATGCTGCTCGAAAAAGGGGCCAACCCGAATGCTTTTAACACGGTCAGTGCGACAGTGTTCCATTCACAAGCTGTTAACGATATAGAGATTATATTAGAATAAAAGTTGATGATACCTGTGTTGTACCTGATTTATACGCTCTGTTCAGGAACATAGTGATTGATTCCTTGCTGAAAAATGTGTTCATTTGAAAGCCAATATAGGGCAACGTTTTTTCCTTAGTTGCAAAATTGTTTCAAAAGAAATCAACCAAATAACGAAGTCGTATCAAGCCCATGTTGTTAATTTTAATGTTTGTTCAGAAAAAAAGCGTTTTGAAAAATTATGGTATGTGGCGCAGTGATTTCAATAAAAATGTGAGTTCTTTTAAATCTGCTTACAAAAATCACCAGGTAAACAAACAATTTGTCGAATTTTAAATATATGCATTTAGCTCACAGGCCGTTCTGCACTTTCGGAAGCTTGTGCATCGGGCAACGCAACTGTTGTGAAAGCTTTGCTCGCTCAGGGAGCAAACCCCAACGTCGTTGACAAAAGACGACGTGCGCCACTGCATTTCGCTGCTGAAAAAGGTTGCTTTGATGCCATCAAGGTACTTGCAGCTTAAAAAATCGCCAAAGCTTGAACGTTTACTATTTTTATTTTAAAATCCTTCTTATGAACACTCTACCTAATGGCTTCATGCTTGGATTGTATTCGTTATAGCTCGCTGTCGACATGCCGTTATTCACAAAATATCTTTAGTCGTTACTGTTTGCCCAGAATGGCTAGTCTGCAATTGCTAAAGTATTGTGAGATTCTTTTGTTAACTGCAGTAGTTTAAGATAGGAAGACGAGCAAAGTGACTTTATCTTTGACTTTGTACTTTCTCAAATGTTTCATCACCTGGGCGTTGGAGGCAGGAAAGGCGATCACCTTCTTCCATCCAAAAGTTTGGGAAAATCGAGCATATATTGAAAAATTGGGAAAAATATCTTGAGACATTTTAGGGGTACAAAATTTTTTACACTTTATTAAGTTTTTTTGTAAGCAGTCACGAGCAAAAAGCAAATGGTCACTTTCACTTTTTGAAAAATGCGTAAAGCAGTGATTCCTTTTTTGTTTTGTCGTGAGCCCCTCCCTTCTTGTAACGTTGCTTACGTTTTGTGCTTGACATGTAGATATTCTTTCCAGTTCTTCATACAATGCTTAAAATTCACTCTGGTTTGAATACATCATCATCAACGTATCACTCCTTGCAAGGTGTAACCCCACAATAGATTGTCAATTGCAACTACTTACGGTGTCAAGTACGTATTTCTACGTGCGTGCTTGCATGAACAAAGCGCCAAAGTACGTTGAGCTACGCACTTCAAATAACGTCGAGCTGTGTGGTGCCATGGTAGACATTTCATCTATTGTCAAGTACAGTACGTAGATTTGCGTGTCAAGTCTATAGTTTCCTTTACTGTGCTTTGGAGCGGTTGCAAGTAGTTTCTAGTGCAAGAATAATTTTGAAACTTGGAAGAGAAAGCAGGATTATTTTGACCAGCAGATTGTTGAGAAAACTGAGTGTAGTCATCATTTGTTTGGTAGTGAGTTGTTACATAATTTTCTTACTGCAATATATACGAGTAGTTTCAAATACAGTAGTAGGATATGTAATATGCGTATCATGCGAATTTTCACGTTTGCTTTGATTTATCAAGTACCCCGAGTATCCACTTCTGTTAAAGAGAACCCCTCAAAATCTGTGTCTCAGGCTCCCAATTTCCTAGATCCACCGTTGTTATTTTCTGTTGATGTGTTGTATGGTTTGTATGCTATCAACAATTATGAAAACAAATAGCGTTTGAGCCAATAAAAGTCTTGATCAAGTGTGCGAAAGTTGATTGAAAACAGCAGATGATAATTGAATTTGCACCTTGACACCGATGGGGAAAGTTTTCATTATAACTCTCGGAATTTATGCTAAGTCGCGGGTGCACGTTACCTTGGAAATCGCACTGCCTAAATCTGAAAAACAACATTTCAAACAGCACAGCGCGCAGTGAAATGTTTGCTCAGTGCCGGAGCAGAGCGCCACGAAAATCTTTTGACAACCGCTCGTGTTCGTCGAGAGATTTTCGGCCACATGACCTGTAGCTGCTGGGCAAACAAGCGCCAGTAACATGTCCACATGATGTACCTCGCAGCTTTGTTGTCACAGCGCAGCTTGCAAACATGAAACCAAAGTGATTGTATGTTTTCACAAGAGCACTGCTGGTTTTACCGAACTTTATGGTTTCTTGTTGCCGATGTACTTCATTACTTTTTCGTGTCTAATTGATGGTGGTGTTGGAAGAAATTCTACTGAAGCATGTTTTCTTATCTTCGTGGCTAATATTCATTTTGGATTGTTTACCGGTTATACTCCCGTGTTTTGAACTTTTGCTTGAAAGGAAGTGTGGAAATGGCACATGTGGGCATGTTTTTTGCAAATTGTGCGTCTATACAATTTACGAAATGTGACAAAAGTTAGAAAGCACTTTGCAACGAACCGTGATGTACTTTTGTAAACCGTGAAGAAAATATTAGTGAATTTCGCCGGCAGATATTTGATCTGGTTGGAAGCAGATCCTGATATTGTGCAGCACGTTTTACGTTCTCAAAGGAGGACATCAGAACTCCAACCGTTTAAGACAGCACTATGCTGATGTCTTTGGATTTCGCAATTAATCATCAGCTAATTTCTCATTGGATCAGGGTTGTTTTTTCAGTCTCTTGCTGCGCACGGTGCGGACTGCGCTGCCGTCGATGCAGATGGAAACAACGGCATGCACTTTGCTGCTGAGGGTGGTTTCGCCATGATATGCAAATTTCTGGCACAAAGAGGTAATGCTTGTATTATAAAGCATTGGACTATGTTTTATTTTATGCAGGCAGCTAAATTTCTTTCAACTATTTTTGGAAACCAGCTGCTCGCTGCCACTGCAAGCAGGCTATCTTGTGAAAGTCCAGATTTTTTTATCAACCTTCTTTTTTCCAGCTGAATACAGAGCCGGCCCTAGCAGGTGCGGGGCCCAATGCAAGACCTGGGCACTGGTCTGAGCAGTAATTTGATGACGTCATCGTGTTCAGTCAACCCGTGTTACGATCGTGGTAGAGCGCAGATATGCAGTAAAGCACTAACACGAGAATTGAACACCTTTGCTAACGTCCGAGAGGAAATTCGCTAGTTCTGACGAGAGCGTTGTTCGCTAACAATGAAATTTATTTGGCGTTTCTTCTGAATTCTCATGCGCAAGGTGTATCTGGCAAAAGTCAACAGTCTACTCAAACATCGCGCGGGGCCCCAGAGGCGCGGGGCCCAATGCAGCTGCATCGGCTGAAGGCCGGTCCTGGCTGAGTAGTATGTGATGATAGTGTTTAAAGCAATAGCTTAAACAATATTGCAATATTTTTGTTAAAAGTTTTTGCAAAGCCTCGATTTCAACTTAAGTAAAAAGCATCTGACTCGCAGGTTGCAATCCGAAACTGAAAAACAGCGGTGACTTCACTCCTCGCTTGCTCGCGAAAGAAAAAAGTTACAAAGAAGCTGGAAAGGAGATCAGAAAAGCCGAAAAGTTGTTTGCCAAGTATTCGAAACCCGGGATGAAGAACCCTAATGATCCGCAACTACTGAGGCTTTACGACTGGACATACGAAAAGTCTGAACGCATCAAAGACAGTTTGATGAAATCTGTAAGCAATAGAGCCTACGAGCTCTTTATCAAGACAAAATTGTGCTTAAGTTTGTGTCTGTCTGTGTTACTTGATTTTGCACCATTTTCATGTACGCATATTTTTGCACCTATATTTTCACTTTAGAAGTAATTATGGCGTTTTCATGATATCTCTGGGTTTTCACGCAGGTAACTCCACAAGAAAACGCTGATGGACCAATGAAGGGCAATTTTGTTTCTAGACAATCTTTCGACGATGTGATGAAGGAGCTAGGCGCTCCTATACCAGAAGAAATTAGGAAAAGACTACACGAAGTCAGGCACATATTTTGCCGCTAGTTAACTTAAAGTCTTTTTTCAATTTTCATAATACGACGTGAAGATGCGAGAGAACTTTTAGTCATCTTTACCGGCTTTCAGTTTCATTTGCCTTTTATTTTCAGGTTCACGACAAGGATAGAAAAGGAATAATTGAAATTGATGAATTTTTATCCGGGAAAAAGTATATTTCCAAGACGTGTCTCATGTCCGCATTTGAAGGCAAAAAGAAGAAAGGAAAAAAAGGAAAAAAGGGAGGGAAGAAAGGGAGGAAAGGAAAATTCAAGTTGCCCGTTCCCATTTGCACTGAAAAGGATGGTCCCAGAAGACCAGATGGTGGACCACCTCACAGATATGTGGAAGAGCAAATGCTTTGGACAGACACCAGCAGATTTAACAGGTTAGCAAAGTTCGAAACGAAAACCGTTTTTTTTTAAATGGTGGTTTTTATAGCTAAGAAAAAATGAAGGACATCTCTCTCTCTAAGTCCGTAGGTTTCGCCGAGTTTACGCGATGCTATACGCGTTTCAACCGATATTTTTAAACTGAGACGCCTTTCTTCTAAAATGCAGGGATAAGCCACCGAAGCATCCTCTAGAAGACGATTCTGCGTGGTACATAAAAATGCCGGACAAGCAGTACATTGGAATCACCGAAGCTGCCAGACGCGGTGACATGGAAAGTTTGAAGAGAGCTTTTGAGGTAAACCCATTGACTATATGTATTTAGCGTCACGATGGAAACGGCATTTGAGATCTCCAATTACTTGTTCTCAACTGGCGTTGCACTAGAAAAAACAGAGTTTGTTATGGTTGATTTATGTTCGGGGATGTTTGGTTATTTTTTGCAAGGTGAAGATCCATTCGCTATTTCAAAGTAAATTTTTGCCAACAAGTTTCCTTTCACATTTTGCGCAAATCATCATATCTTTTTGCACCGTTTCGGCAAATGTGAATAATTCCAATGCTTCCANTGTTTTCGCAGACTGGAACAGAAGTCGATACTCGTGATAAATATTTCAAGACTCCATTAATGGCAGCGGCAGCGGAAGGAAACCTTAAGCTGACGAAGTATCTTCTTTTGAAAGGGTAAGTGCTGACTTCTTTAATCGCTCGGCTTGGGGCAATATACAGCGAAAGTTTCTGAAAGAAGTTTTCGTGACTCTTGCTGCTTGACGACACGGGCTTGCGCGTGAGTAGTCTTTAGCGGAATAGTTTTCAAATCAGACAAACTACGTCGTTCGCCTCGAAAAAGCACTTAATTTCTGACAAGCCGAGCGCCAGTCTTTTCTCAGCTATATCTGTAGCTTCTGAAACATGTTGTGCGAAGTTATGACTCTATTCTCCGGTGTTCTTTTGATTCAGGGCAAGTGTTGAGGCTCGAGACAATTTCAAGTGGACGGCACTTCACCATGCGTGCCACTCCGGCCAACTTGACGTCGTGCAGGTGATGATGGCTGCTTCCGTTATGAACAATTCATCTGAAGCCTTGTTGAGTCCCTGATTTTCGTGTTGGCAAAGCTACCGGTGAAACCTACCGTTTCTATTGGGCGGGAAGTTCGCATGAAAAAAATTAAGTCATTTTTAGCGGAATAGTTTTCAAATCAGACAAACTACGTCGTTCTTCGCGCATAACCTGCAACGCATATCGGACGAGGATCCCGTTTTTTTTCTGGCAGATGTAGCATAGTGCAGTCCAAATTAAAGCAGTTACACGTTAGTTTTTGCACAAAAATGAAACTTTTAATGTCTCCTTTGCTTCTATCAAGGCTCTTATGCATGCTGGATCTGATGGAAACGCAATGACCTGGAACGGAGCAACTCCCCTTATGCGCGCCATTGAAAGCTGCAAGCCTGACGTTGTCAAGTATTTGCTTGACTGCGGCGTGTCTGTAACGGCGCAAAACAAAAAAGGTATGGTTGTGAATTGTTTTGGTCTTGTGGAGGAATTTAGTTGATTACAGGCTCGATTCTGACAAATTGTGTATCCCAGGAAATCTGGCAAAATAGTTTTCGGCAAGCGTGTGCCGCAGTGGATATATATCAATCTGGTGCCAACATTTCAGCGCCTGGGTGTGTTTCGCACCTGAGGTATTTACGTTTACAAGCATCTTCGTTTGACGAACTACTACACCGCCTGTGCAGTAGCTGATGTGAAACAGAGCAAGATTACTGCGTCGTTGTGCGCTTTTTCGACAAAGCTTTTTTTAAGCTGACGTGAATGCAGGAACATTGTTGCGTAATGTTATTTGTGATGATTTGGATTTTCTATCTGCTTTGCATCAACAGCAACTATATACAGCAGAACGAATCGGAAAACTTAAAAAACTTGAAGCAAATGAATCATCAGTCGGGAAGTAACGAGCAAGTAGTTTATCAGCCTTCTTGCAGAACGTGCTATCAAAGTTCGCATTTTGATGATTCATCATCATAGCCAGGTTTTCTTCCAATACCACAGCGTTGCAAAATTTTCCAGAACAGCCTCAGCTGTTCATCAGCAATCAGCACCAAGCATCAGGTCATAGTTTACTCTTGGAAATAGGAAGTTAAATGTCGCAAGTAATCTGACCCTGGTTGGAGACCACGTTGCCCCGCCACAGTACGACGCCCAAGCTGTAATTTAATTTGAGAAAGCTTCTCACAATGGAATGCTCGCCATTGTTTCAAAAGAAACGGCCTTGCCTTACCCAAGGGTCATACTTGATTTGTGACTTTGTTTCCGGATATACCACTCGTGCTGCTTGAACTGGTGTCGCGATGCCACGTTTTGCTTCATGTTTTGCTATTTTTATCCACTGATCCAATAAGCAAATGCATTTGATTTAATTACATGTGCTGTTCAATTTGTACGGCGATCTTCAGTAGCACTGTATGGAAACTAACTTGGGACAGCCAAAAAACAACTAGCAAGCTTGATTAATAAGATAACTAAGCGGATTTTCTTAAAAAAGTACCTTGTGTCCTAAATTAGACCATTTATTCTTTCAGCGAAAAAATGTCTCTTAAACAAGTGTGTGGTGACGATTTTCTGAACAACGTATCCATGTCTAAGGATGATTTGCAATCTTAACCCAAAGGTCACAAAAGGTATTTTGCTGACAACCTCCACCAAATAATGTCGGCAGTGCCTTTAACCTCTGTCTGTCTGCATTGGGAACTATTTCGGTTAAGTAAAAAATACTGTTTGGATTAGTTCTTCACACAGACGCCGCTGTTACTATAGCAGGTCGATTGGAGTTTTCATTCTACGCCTAAGCTTCTAATCATTTCCAAACCATTTTCAATGGTCGAATGTAACATCGGAAGCCTAAGGTCCAGTCCAGTGGCTTATGTATCGGCGAATCAAAAAGGTCAAGTGACTTATCAGCCGCTCCACTGCTCTCGCGAAAACGTCATCAATAGCAAGCAAATATTGTATCGAATCTTAGAGGGACAAAAATGTTAACGGAATTCGGACCGGAAATGACAAACAAACCTTCAGCTTAAAACTCCAGCAATCAAGTTTCCTGTATACCGCTGTTATTTGAAAAACCTTGGGTAAAACCTGATTAACTTTTCAAAATGGATGAAAAAATAGAATTCTTTAAATACAAGTCAACTTGTTTTGGAAGTTTTAACCTACGTCAACAAACTTGAATTCTGTCCGTTACCTTTCACTTCAGAAATGTAATATTCATTTCAAACACACATGCTCCGCTAACTTCCACTTTTGTTGCTGCTCCCTCTTACATCAAGCAACGGTTGCCACACAACTTCAGGCCAAGCGCAGCCTTTCCGTCTTGCATCGATCAAAGAAAACATTTTCACTGGTAACAATAGAAGTGTGAAATGATCTCTGTCATAGAGCAATGTGAATGTCAGTTTAAAAGGTTGTGGGCCCTTTTTTTCCATCAAAGTTCGAAATTTGACACAATGCAATGATTTGGTTCAACTTCGATTCAGGTGACCGGCTGGGTTTGAGTTGATAACGCTCAGTTATTTTCACGTACAAACATACTTTAGCCAATTAAGAAAAACATATTACCTCAACATGGCATCAACTAAACTTTCTTTGCGGTTGTAGCACGGTTGTGAAATAGTGTGATATTGCCTGTCCTGGAGCACTACTTATATCCAAATCCAAAATTTTTCAAAAAGTGGGTCTTAGCCACATTGGTGAATTTTTTAACAAACGACTGAATCTTTCAAGAGGTAACTAAAAAATTCTCGGGCCTAAAACAACACTTGCTTTCTCAATCAAAGATAGTGCAAAGTTCCAGCTGATTTTGGGATTATTTTGAGGCGGGGATAAAAGTCCTCTACGTCTTGTAAATGCTTATGCTTAAGAAACTTTTTAGAAAAAGTGTGTAGAATATTTTCAGCAAAAAAGGCAGCTTTACAAACAAGATGCTTTACACAACTTTTTAGAACACAGTTTAGAAACGTTACTGCATTAAAGCGCATGAAACGCTTGAAATGTCTGTTTAATGAACGTATTCTAGTTTTTCAGGTTCTGTGACCTCAAAAAATATTTGTATGTCAATATTTTCATATCGTTTTACGTCCAGAAAAAACTGCTGTGGATGTGGCTCGAGACTGGGCAAATGGAGAAATATATCAAATGGTTAAAGAGAGGTATGACGCAGCTCCCAAGCCCAAGGTTGACAAGAAAGGAAAGAAAAAACCTCCGAAGCCCCCCAAACCTCTTACCATACCGCCAATACCTTTGGTAAGCTCGATATTCATTTCTCTTTGAACCTACTTGCGAAAATCAGTTGTTACAAAATATGGTTAATTTGCTGTGGAATATTTTTGCATTGAGCCACTGCTATTTTAATGCAACAGATATAAAAACATTTGCTGCTGGAGTGTTAGTGGTTGCGTTTGTATCTTGAAGAGCGCATTATCCTGCGTGTAGCACAAATCAATTTTTCCATGTGAGTGCCCAAACCGAAACATTGGGAAGAAATTCGCAAGTAAATTAGCTGTGGTTTGAACTATGGTTGAAACTACTTGTACATATTTTTTCATGAAATCCAAACAATGTCGCTGGTCAAACATGTGGTGATTCAGGTGCTTGGGCAGGTTTTGGCTAAAGGAAAAGATAAAAACGGGATCACATCAGCCGAAGAATGAAAACAAAAAAACATCATTACGAACGAATGAAAGGGGCACTTACTGCTGGGGGTGGCTCGGCACCACCAGCCCCATCCACTGATGACGACCTTGGGATGATTCTCCCCAAATGTCCAAAGGTTTTGATGTGGGTTAATAATCTTGTAATGCGCATGCTGGCAAAGCAAACTTGGTGTGGGAGCAAAGTTGTGGCCTCTTGATTTCCATTCACTTTTTAACTACAGATCAGTATCTTCTTGGTACAATACAATTTATCTACTTGCAGTTTTCTATATTTAGGAATTTATATTTATGAAGGATGCTCACAGGGCGGTTACTTAAACCACTTCATGTTTTTCAAAACTGGTTTCAAGCTTTTGTGATTTGTTAGGCAAATGTTATTCTACCTACAGGGTCATTTAACAGCATCCGGGACTTTAGTAGAGGCGGAGCCACCGCAGGCCCAGCAGCAAGCTACTGATGCTGGTGAGCTCTTACCAAATGAAGCAAGTCAGGTGTGTAGAATGAGTAAGAAGAATGTGAAATGTTTCATGAACTCCTTCGGCCAAAACATTGGTATATCCAGCTGTTTTTGATTCGTGGTAATTTATTATCCAGATTCGGTTTTGTGACTAGAGGAATAAAATTTTCTACCTTTAGATCCATTTTCTTTCTAACTATATTTTTGAACTATTTCATAAGCTCTTAGCTGTATGTTAACCATTCACTGGGGAACTCAATGGCTAAAAATAGAATTTCCTGGAATATGCACTGAGGGAATATTGTTAAGCGATGAAAAGTAAATCACAGTTGTGAAAATTATGGTTGTGGTGTTTGTGTTAAAGGCAGATGGCATAAATATACAATTATACGTTGCAGCACCACATTCTGTCAGAAGATAACAATACCAAGATAATAGGAAAAAAAACAAAATAAATTCAAATTATTTTGCTGAAATATAGCTCGAATGAACCAAGTGCAGTTGTACTGTTTGTTGATCGCAATGCCTATCCACCGCGATATATGATTCACAACAGATTCAACGATAATCGTGACTGTATGTGCCAATAAGTCCATATGAGAAATGAAGGCTTGTGTTGCTTAATTACTTGCCTGTGACTGATTGATAAACTTTTTCGCATGATCGCTAAACATTTGGAAACCCATTTGTTTAGCATTAATTCTGAGGAAACAACGTGATGCAAGGTTCTACATTTGTGAAACTACAAAATCTATCTTATCATTACCATTTTGTTGGATACATTTGGAGGGAGCAAGATAAAATGGAGTGTTTGAAGATCCACTTTGTCTTTGAAAATATCACGCAAAAACTTTGACTGCTTGGTGTTTTTTTACCAGGAAAACGTCGAACCATTTGAAGTCACCACGCCGAAAGTTCCAGACTTGGAGCAATCGTCTCCCAGGAAAAAAGTTAAGGCCGTGGTTGCCGCTGCAGATGAAATATCCTCCGGGGCCACAGCTAAACAAGATATTGCATACACGCCTCGAAAGGTTGGATGGCTTAATGAAGACGTGTGTAGTTTCAAAGATGATTTCTTTGAAACTTGCGAGCAATTTTTACTCTGCATAGATTTACGAAACACGGAGTCACTGTAATATTTTTGCTTACGTACGACAAGTATGAAACAAAGTCCACCTTTATTTGGGCAACCTGTAATATGTGTTGCGACATTGCGAGCACCTCAGATATGTTCTTGAATAGACTTCGAACCCGTAGCAAACACGTTATAGGCTATGTGGAGTGTGGACGGTCTCCAGCGGGGGGGACTTGCCACTCTGTTTACCTTGCGGCGCGGATGCCTCCGTATCAGCGGAGCTTAGTGGTACTACATGTTTCGTGGTTAGCTTAGTGGTCACGAACAAAGCAAAAGTATCTTAATCATTGCGCTGATATTAAATTCGTGTGCACTATAGCACTTTAGCTAATACTGATATCAGAGGGCACTATTTTTTATTGAGAAATTAACACAACTTCCACGTAGGCCTGCAACTAAAGAAAATGACCCGGATTGAACGACCTCAAANACTTTTCTATCTTTTTTCAAATAAGAAAATTTTCCGATAAAGTCTAATGCTACCTACTTAATATGAGAAATACATATNGTTATGTTTAANATTACAGTGACCGATTCTTTACCGAAAAAGGGCTCGTTTCTAAAGAGCTTTTTGCATAAGTAANTTGGTTGAGGTCAAAATCACAAAGCAGGCCTTGACAATATTTCCTAGCGTTATACTGTACGGTACATCTCAAAACTGCAGGATTTTTTTACCACGGTATAACTTTCTTTAAGACAAGATTAAGCTTCAAGCTGTGTAACTCGGTCGAAATGTAAAAATAGTTCGAAAACAATGAAACGTGTGACACAAATTATTTCAATTTTGCTGTTCAACACGTTTGACCGGTATTCACTGTTTCTGACACTTTTTGTAATCAGTTTTATAAAACTTTGACCTAAAACATGGCACTGCGTCTACAGCACCAATCAAAAGACAAGAATTTGAACCGTATNACAAAGTAGAATAAAACGTTTTTTTGTTCTGCAATCGCACGCAATAGCTTGGAGTCATGGGTGGCGGAACCTTTTTCAAAGAGNGGTGGCACAAGTGCAAGTCAAAAANAGTATAGACAAATATTGTGGTNTGAATTAGCAATTGTGACGTCACATGCATTGAAATGAGACGTCATTAATTTTTGTCAGCATGTTTAAACAATTTTATGCAATGTTTCATGAGCCCTCAAAGACCTCTCTCTACTGTGCATCCTACTATCTACGCTACACTTGAGCACATAAATGCAACCAGTTGTTCGTAATCTTACATGAAATTCATTCACAAGGAAGTACAAATGCAACATGCACAAAGCTAAGAGAACGTTTTAGTACGTCATCAGATAGGAGTAAGCAGGGGTGCAGCGGGGCGGAACGCGTGGGAACGGTATTCCCACACCTTTTTCACGTTTGTTTTAAAATGGCTTTGAAGCTGTTTCAAAACGGCTGTTTTTTGGATGCGTTTCCACACCTTTTTTGTTAGCACTACATCCCTGGGGGTGAGAGGGGCTTTGTTGCCAGATTCACTTTCAGATTGTACACCATATGAAGGTCAAAATTACACTATTTCAGACAAAATTACACCACCATGAAAACGTATCTGTGAACCACCTGAAATTCAAGTAGGCTGTTACAGGGGTGACTCAAGGTGAGCAGCGTCACTCGGGCCCATCACGCGAGTTATGCTGACTGATTGCCGGAGTCGTCAACAGCGGGGGGGCCAGTGGTGTCCGGCCCCCCATTTAAATTCCGTGAACTCCCATTTCATCTTTGGTGCCACGGTTGCTGCATACATCCAATATTATATTTAAAAAATGTGACCCCTCTTTGTGATTGTTGGCCCTCCTGCTGCAAAACCCTGGCGATGGGCCTGTTGATTGCACCCTTTCGATGCTTACGTCACTGAAAGTTCCATTTGCTTTCATTCTGGCTGGCACTATCTTTGCTCTGTGACATTAGTTACGTAACAGTAAATGAGAAGTTCTCATGATAACTTCTCCATTGTTGAGTAATGTACGTCACAGAGCAATGATATCTTCAGTTACTCCTCTGCGTACTAGGCTCATCCAAATTAGCCCGAGTTACTGGACAATGTTTCGTTCGTTTGAAATTATTCTCGAAATGGGAGCTGTCCATTGGATTGGATTTCAAATCCAATGCTCTATATCAGGGGTGGGTATACTTGTCCAGTAGAAGAGTTTTTTGCAGAAAACCAAAAACACCAGCGAGCCGCAAATTCCGTTTGTAGCGCCAATACAAATACAGTTCGGTAAAGAATGGAAGTTTTACAGAAAATGTTTTATACAAAAAACTCCATCAAATCTCCCTAAACTCCCTGGACAGTGGTATTGATAAGGCCCAATGAAAAGAGCCCGAGTTAACAACGTGGTGAATTGGGACCGTGGGACAAATATACAAAACAAGCAAGCTCGCTTTCTCTAATATAAATCGTAATCGAAGACTCGGGCTAAGCCTGTGTAGCAAGTTGTCTGCAGAGGATGCCAATTGTGTTGCAGTGCAAAAATAAAATATAACTATTTGGTGTTGCTAATGCAAGAACAAAAACACAGCTAAATTGTTCTGTCAAATATTTCATTTTGCGTATAAGCTACAGCAAAATTTTACTATTTAGAATGGTGTTAAAATAAAACGCTTGTGATTGCACCAAATTACAAGAATCTGTCGGTGAAGTGGCACCACACAGCGGTGTGTTCTGCCAAATATTTACGAAATCCTGCCAGCTTCACTGCCAAATGACAAATAGTGTATTACAAATAATATTGCCAAAATTCTGCAAAATTGTTCATCAAAGCTTGAACGATTTACTTTAACAACGGACCCAATCCTAATTGTGTTAGCCTACTCAAACTTATTTAGCAAAATTCGAGATTTAAAAGTGGTGGGGCCAGGCCCCCTAGAAAAAAAAGTGCTGGGCCTAGGCCCATGCGGCCCCCCCCGGTTCCGCCATCTATGCTTGGAGTTCAATATCAGCAACATTTTCCAATCAATACAATTGGTAGGTCTATGTGTTTTAGAACTTCGCAACAAATTAATGCATTTTAGCCACCAACACAATCATAAATTTCTTTAACTCAAGATTTCTTGCGTACCTTATCAACTTTTAGCAACCAAGCTAATTTCTAAGGAAAAATTTCTCTTTAATTTGACTGTCTCTCAAGCGAACGTAGTTCGACTTCTCTAAAGCGGGTTGGACCAACCACATTAAATTGCACACTGGCTACGTTGCGTAACTGGTTGCAACCACTCGTTGTTTTGTGAATATCACATCTAAGCATGTTTTGCGATCACTGTCTGTTTGTAACTCAAGTCACAAAAGAGGTTCTTCGCATTAACACAACAATAACCCTCTTCATTGTCCCCAACAATGACATGAGGAAAATCAGGACCTTTTGAAGAGAATTTACACCAATTCACATTCGCACCGTTTTAAGAAAATTATCCATTTACGAAAAATACCATTTATCCGCCCGATTTTCAAGTTACAGTGGTAATGTTTCTTCGATTCCATTTAGAAATGGCCACGCCATCGAAGAGGCATTGAGAGTACCACAAAAATTGTAGGCCTATAATTTCCGATTATTTTAGTGCCTATGTAGTGCAGATTATAAAAATTGTTTGATTAACATCTGAAAAATATCTTTTATTTTGATTTTTTCATGAAGATGTGGAATCACCAGCCAACCACAGAAGATTTGCTCGAAGAAAAGCAAGACAAGCGCGATCGATTCGGCTACGAAGTCGATTTCGATGATTTTGAAATGCCACTGAAGAAAAACATTACTGTGAAGATCCACGAATTTCAAACTCAAACTGCGTGAGTTTGTTCGACATTCACACAATTCTGTGTGCAGTTCAATAAACTGCGCCGGTTTCGTGCACGGAATTGCTTCAGCTCCTGAAAAGTTTTCTGTCGACCGCCTCATTATACTCCGCAGTTTTCAACGATGCACTTGTAGAGCTGGTATGATCGACAGCGGCCTTGGTGTGGAACACTGGATTTTAAAACGGGAATGAGCCGCATAGTAACAAACATCGACGTAGTTTCTGTCGTAGTGTAGCTCTTCTTTCTCGACCTTATGAAAAGCATGAGCATATCTTTCCGTTGTCTGCCACGTCCCACCTAGAAAAGTGGGTATTTGGTGCCGACTGCCACGAAATATCGGCTGGACTGCATTGGCGCTATTACTGCCCTGCGCACCTACTCCCTGTCGCTAGTATTTGCCTTCAACTATTCCGTCCATTGCGTTGTTTATCACTATTGTGCATTTATTGTGAAGCGGTTCGGACTCCTTGTTCGCATCACGCTCTTCAGGTATTGCGTTGCTTTGCATGTGCCAACCGATAGATTGCGTATTGTAGTACCCCAGAATCGAAGCGCGACTTATATTGATCGAAGTACACGTGGCAGTATCTGGATGACTAGAATTATCTCGATCACAGTTCGTACTTACTCGATTAAATTGCACTATTGTCGGTGCTGAGTCGATACTCCCAGACATAGACTTCAAACAGATCTGTTTACACCTCAGCTTTCCGCTAAAGCTGAGCAGACCCAACAGAATAACATTTCACTTTGCTAAGCATAGAGAGCTCAATGAAATGAAAATCTTCAGGTTGACCAACAGCAAGCTGCAGCCAGGGCAGGATTCAGCTGACGCAAGACCCTAGACAACTCCACTTGTGAGGCCCCGTCTCCCATCGCTGCCAGTTAAGGAAAATGGAATTAATTTGCACAAAGCCGAAAATGGCCGTATGGACCCTCTCCAAGTGTCCTCAATAAAATTAAAAAGTTTAAATCCTCACTAGAGTGTCCTACGATCGTTGCGGTTGTTGATGCCAGCGCGCAAAAGCGTTCAATGACACGGAATTGGGGAGATCGTGCTTGGCTAACGGGAAGAGGATTTGTGATCTCCACAGGCGAACCAACAGGAAACATTACTGTTTTAAATATTTGACCAACACACAGCATAAGCCAACGTATTTCGTAAGTTTCACATGTAGTTTTTCCTATCTGTGCTCAACAGAAGCATCCAAAATATGCAATTTCCTGAAGCAAAACACGATGCACATATGTGTGGCGGCATGAAGGCGTTAAAGCAAAAGGGAGTGAGGTCCACGTTGTGACTCGCTTATCATGGCTGGGCACACATGTAAGTAATCATGAGCAAATGTTGCTCCTTTCAAAATACGTCAAGTAAAACGCACCCGAATGGTTGCAACTGCTATAGATTCACGATTCGCGCGTTTGTTAGACCTACACTTTCAGTCTGCAAAGAACCGAACGCAACGGAACATACAAGCGAAAGGACATTAGCAGGCCCGTAGCCACGAGTGGGCATTCGGGAGCATTGCCTCCCAAATTTTGTGCCCGGAAAAATTTGTTTTAAACATATAATAGAAACACAAATATTCCCCTCTTAAAATGCAGTTAACCCCAAACTTTAAAACCTGCCTACGGGCGTGGACATGAGGTTTAAAACCTTCCCTTATGTTGTCATTGAGATACGTGTAGATAAATAAAACGCTGCAATCATCTAATCTAGTAAGGCTGGACAATGTCTCGTAAGGCTGGACATGTCCAGTGGACATATCTAAATAATTAAGAAGCTTTTTCCTGACCGTCATAGCAAAATCATCTAGGAGCTCATTAAAATTTGTTTGCCTAAACTTGTTGCTTTCAATGCAGTGGTTGATTTGATGTGTTCGTGGTTGATGCAAAAAAACAAAAACAGTGTGGGTGTTAAATTGTTTACGGCATCCCCTTCGAGCCTTTTCCTCTTGCGCTTGCTAGCACCACCGTTCCCAAACATGTTTGAATGCGACCGAAATCTGAGTGAACATCTGGTGATTAAGCCTCAAACAGCGTATTTTAACCAGGCCCGTAGCCATAGGGGGCAGTGCCCATCCAAATTCCTCCCCCCAGAATTTGTTGTGGTCAGAAAAACTTGTTTTAAGCATATAATAAAAGTAGAAACCTTGCCCCCAAAACCTTAAAACCTGGCTACGGGCTTGATTCTAACATGAAAAAAATGATTGTATGGATGAATTTTGACCGTAAGTTTCTAAGATGAAAAGAAAAAAAGAATGTTGAAAACATATAATCAAGATTGGATCGCGATCCATACTTTGGGAACCAATGGATTAGAATCTGCAAGTAACGACACGTGTTGCAGTTCCAGTTTATCGCTCTATAAATTCCGCGTTGTCGCATTAGTCGATTGCAACATTTGTTGGCTCTGCAGCAGTTTCCACAAAAACGAGGTCCACTATATTAATAACAAAACTGAAAATGAAGGTTTTCCTGCATCATATTTACTCGGATATTTTTTTGAAAGAATGGTTATTTATTGAGTTATAGGCCCATTATAAGCTACGACGAAATCTGCTTCCAAAACCTGCCGCAAAGCGACGTTGCTTTTGCTTCCATCAAGAGCAACAGACATGCTACAGTACAAATACTAAAACGTAGTTTTATCCCTACCTTAACTGATGAAAAACGGCATTGTTTTTAAATACTGTACTTGCGTAGAAAACAATCCAAGAAATCGATGTTAGCTCTCATGGCCAATATAACGGTCGTCTGATTGAGATGCATTTGTCATGATCAGCAGTTACATTTTCCCTCAGGCCCGTAGCCATGTTTTAAGGTTGGGGGGAAAGATACATTTTTAAGGAGGCAAAGTTTTTGGTTTTGTTATGTGCTCAGAACATGTTTTAAGCATATATTTGGGGGTTACTGTACCCGAATGCACCTTCCGTGGGTACTGGGCCTGTCTTCCTTGATAAATACATCTATCGGCGCTTAGCGATCTGGAAATTTTTCAGTAGTTTGAAGATAATTAAAATCGAAACAAATCACAACTAAATGTATGTCATGTACAAGCTAACAAAATTGCTCAGAAAAGAACTGTAAACCCAGTATTAATATTTGTTTCACCTTGACTTTAGTGATGTTTTATTCTTGATCAAATTTCCCAAAATAAACCAGTCTCTACAGAATAAATTAAGTTTCAGGGTCTGGCACGTTAAGCCAGTCGCTCTCACTAAGAAAGTAGGGCTATATGCATTGTTAGAATGTAAGCCTAAAACAGTGTACAGGGATTTTACCATGTTTTTATCGTAGGATACTGCTATCNTATACGTANCTCTTTATCNGCAGAAGGTCCGTAGACACGGGGGCATCGGGGACAGTGCTTCCCCAAATTTTGTTGTGCCCGGAAAAAATTATTTCAAACGTAATAAAAACAACAGTGCTTCCCCCCTAAAAATGTATTTTGCTTCCCCAAACCTGAAAACCCGGCTACGGGCCTGCTTAAGCCTACTCCGCCTAATGGTAAATCCGACCTTGGTCCTGCAGCCATCATACTCCTTCGACCTGAAATCCAAGCACACTGTTCTGGTTGTAACCACTTCGTGCAAAAAGATTGGCATCTGCTTCACAATACACTCCNACGTTTTTCCGCGATATGTATACATAAAAAACGCGGGTGGGTTTTACGCCAAAACGCATAAACATTCCTAACTTTAACAACTACTTGTTTCGCAATCAGCGAACTCGCGCGTCTTTGTGAAGACAGACACACTGCAAGTCTTACATAAACAGTTTAATTGCAATCGCATAGAATTACAGTACCTGAGTCCNCCCTCAATCAGCGAGCTGTAATAAAGAGCGTCTTTTCCCTGATGCCCAAACCGGAAATTAATTTTCTAAACGCCTGTTGAAGATTTACGCCACGCACCTATGCCGCCTCGTTTTCCAGTGCCGACTTTCTGCGTCTGTTGCTTAAATACAACTACCTCTACTTGCTGATTGGTGGCAGTTAATAATAGAGGAATAAAATAAATCGTGCAAGGCCATGGGAAAGTGGCGAAAGGTAGTCGACCAAACGCAATGACGACATTATTAGACAAACAAAAGATATTTTGTCACTCGACAAAAACGCTCAGCTTGATGATAGCCAGAAATGAAACCTGGACATTAATTCACAAAAGCTTTGCGATCGAAAAAAGCACACCTGGCAGTGAGGAAGACATGAGGTAAGTTCTGCGATGGCAGCGTTGCTGAACGGCCA
>JGI24022J15233_10000821_pt1 | contig 22621 bp, 12 predicted proteins | sample Ectturendosymbi2_FD_15233 | JGI IMG/M metagenome (IMG submission 15233)
AATTAAATTAAATTATGCCGCTTTCTCGCGAAAATATCCCAAAACTGTTTTTAGCAGGTGCATTGAAACTGATATCCTTATCTTGGAATTTTAGAAACTTCACAGTTAATGTCAAGACCTCTTTAATACGGTTATTTTTTAAAACTCTGCTTTCCCACAAGCATTTGTCCCAAGCTGTTATATAAAAATTAACCAGTCTCCTTTTCTACTTCAACCGATTCCGGGCCTTAATTGTGAGATAAACCCAACCGTTTAATTTATCCATTGATGGTTGGGAAGTATCAGAAGCAAAATTCTAAAAACTTAAATTGCTTTTCAGCAGCGCAGGAATCGAGTAATACCTCACGAAGATTGCGTGATCAGCAATGCGAAAGGATCGACTGCTGAATGGATCATGAACCAGAACTTCGACGATTACTAGACGTGCAGGGTTCCAGCATTTTTACTGCAAACTACACGAGAATCAACTCTTCGGCTCACTTTTCGTGAAACAATTTCGAAACGGCTGGGACATTTTTCTTCAGAGTCCGAAACAAACCCAAGACCTCAAATGCAAACGTTGGAAAGAGATTTCGCTTTCTTTTACGAAAGACAAACGCTCTCAGGCTGGTTCAAGAAACAGCAATAAAGTTTCAGAAGCAAAGACTCGTGACAAAGGACGTTTTACATGTTTTCGGCAAACATCTTTCTTGCAGGACTTATGAGTTGCCCAAGAATGAAACAAAACCAAAACGGACCAAGTGTTGAAAGTTACCCCCGGTAAACAATCTTCGCCAAATGATGTTAGAAATTCAACGTTAAATAATGAAAATTGGCCATTATTTTAACTTTCAAGCAATCTGTTTACCCTTGTCTGCAAAAAGCTTTAAGCATCATATACAGTATTACACTATGTGTTGCTGGTTGATAAATCGCATCTGACTTTATTCACGTTGATAAGAATCAATGTTTCACCAGAATTTTGCACTATCAGGTTAACCACGATCTAACATCCAAGGTTGTTGGAAGAATTTGTCATTTCAAGGGAAATAATAGATATTAGAAAACGTTTTTCACGTTGACCTCAAGAAAACCTTGGATGTGGTCTATTACAATGGAGCATATCCTGAAAAAGAAACTCAGTGCCTACACACGCCACGGCTCTTTACAAGAGAAAGCTAGCAGTAGCTAATTTTGTTTACGCAAATTACGTCTGTTTTATAGAACTCTTCAAAATAGTGTTCCTATCTCCAATACTGCTTTCTAAAGTCTCCATATTTCACTATTGCAAATTGAAATGATTTAACATTTCAAACAATTCCACTGCGTTTCAAACAAACTAATTGGGCTTCATTTCTTATATAACCTCAAACGGCGTGTCTGTAATTTATCCAAAACTCTTGACAGTCAAGTATTCTTCACAAAATTCTCTTGAAGTTTGTCGAATACATTAAATGCTTAAAAGCAACCAAAGGTGAAATAACCAGCGTGTACTGAAAGCCTTTGAGAATCATTTTCATCTACATGTTTTTCACACACCAAAGCGACCGTCAAGCCATTACTCTCATCTCAATTATATCTCAAGAAAAGATAAAGCGTTTCCTTTCAGTGTTTGAAGCCTAGCTTCCCCCAGTATATACTTTACTCCGGTTCTAACCATCGTGTTCAAAACTTTCCATTGACAGGCTAAAAGTTTTTTTGAACAAAAAGACAATTTCCAGTTCTTTATGCGATTCATGAGATCAGTGACGCAGGCTATCAACAAACGTGTGCGTTGACAGGAAATTTGAATTTGTAGGATTTGACAACTCTCCCCCGTTCCGAACTTCGTGCCTTACCCTTGCTGTCGTGCAGAACCTTGCTATTGCGAAGGACAAACTTAACTGAGCCGCAGTGAAGCAGTGGACGTTGTTTAAGGGTCAAAGACGAGCAAATCGCTTCACATGCCATTGCGGTCTTAATTGCTTTGGATACTCAGCTTCTAACGCGCAAGATGATGAAGTAAAGCGGCAATGCGTACAGCAGTGTTTCCCAACCTGGGCACTGCATCTCTCTGGGGCGCCCTTTACAATGCCAGGGGGTGACACGAGCTAATACATATTTCAATACATCATCAAAAATACATTTTCAAAATGCCATCAAGCCTCATAGTGAACTGAAACGGGTTTGCCACTGGTTACCGAACATCATTTATCTCTTCTTTAGGATGCCGTAAGCCTAAAAAGGTTCGGAGTCACTGGCGTATAACCAGGGGTGTAGTGGGGCGCGAACACGTGGGAACGGCGTTTCAACACCTATTTCGAAAGTAGGAAATCATTCCCACACTGTATTCATGTTTTCGTTTGTAGTGTAATGATTGTGAGTACTTCATTGAATACTGATTTAAAAATCGGTTTGAAGCCCTGTTGAAAAATTGTTGGTTTTTTGGTGCGTTCCCACGCTTCTTTTTTCAGCAAATCCCTGCGCACACCAGATTAGAAGAAAGATATTATCACGCAATTGGGAAGTCAGCCTCGGAGAGCGAAAGTTATGTCCTGTCGAGCCTGTTAGGATTTTTATTTACCACTGCGGGCGATAATCTCGGGGCGCCACGTCGTCCTTCGCTTTCGAATTCTGCTTTGAAAGAGGAATTCCCAAAACCAACGGCGGTTGGTCTCAATAATCCGCTAAATACACAAGTCGTTTGAAGGCACTAGCCCTGTTTTTCCTTCTATATGTTGGAAAGGTCCGACAGTTGCTGCAATATGGGCGAGCAGGTCACGCGGGTTCGACCGCATGATTATTAGACATCAATATCGGCATTTGATGAAATCTTACTTGAAAATATCTCTATCTTGTGCCACCACGGACAGTCGGTATTCGGATATCGATTCATAATCAATACTACCGGCCAGCGTCAAAATTCCACTCTCTTCACCTAACTGGAAAGAAGCAGCTGTGCCCTGCGCGAAATGAAAGGGAATTAGTTATTTATGGTTACTGCTTGGTTGCTTGACTGAATTTTGACAGGTTACTGAGAAATTGTGCGCTTTCTCGACAAAAAGCCTTCAGCAGTAGGCATGGCTCAAACAAATATTATTTTCCAAAAAGCTCTTTTCCTCGCTGGTCCAGCTGGGAGTGACTACGCCGTGTGCCATGCGCTGTGTCTTCAAACAGAAGAACAACTAAACAAAAGCTAAACGGGCACCTTGCGCAAATAAAAACACTAAGAAATGAATTTTAGTGATTTTCAAAACCGCAAACTTCACCATGTTTTTTGTGATTATTCGCGTGGGTTTGAGGCTTCAAATACAAAAAAACGGAAACTTGCAACGACACACATCAAATCTAAAATAAATGACCAAAATTTAAAAAAATTGTGGGCAGAATTGGCACTTAGTTTCATATCAAAATCTGATTGAATTGTTTAATCCAATCTAGATGGAAAACTTGTATATCAGTCAAACTTTGCCTATCATAGATTGCTTCTTTTTTAAGTAGCAAAAGCTTGAAGTCATGGTTTTTACAACACGAATGACAAGCTTTCGATTTGAGAGTTTCACTTCGACAATTGAGCGCGAACTTCGGCCAAGAAATACTGCGCAAAAATGCTTTGCCATTCCTGCAGGAAATGCAAAATGCGCATAAAGCGTTTTGTAAAAAACTACAAAGCGTTTTGTAAAAAACTACAAAGCACCCTTTAAACAAATTTCCGTCCCCAGAAGTTAGCCAATCTTTTTGTAAGTCTAGAATCTCGCTTGAGCGACAAATAATAACACTGAAAGAAAAAATCAAATCAAGCCTAATTGTTCTTCACTTTAGTTTATACCCGTCTACCCAATGGCCAGCACATGGTTGTCAAATTTGAAAACGCAAGAGATTTCAGACCGCCAGACAAGACCCATGGGATTCACGGTTGCCAATCAAACACACACAATTTGTGGCGTCTGTGAATGGAGCAATCGCAAAGCGGCAGATGGGGGGGCAGGCGATTTAGTGTCAGCTTTGCCACGTCTGCTTTTGTGAGCAAATGCTGGTGACGCAATCTGTTGGAAACGTAACCACGCGCATTAAATGTATGGTTCTACTTGAAAACAAAAACGGAATATGAAACAAAACAAGATTTCTTTGATTCTAAATTTTTTCGCACTGTTCACGGTTTTACAATCTTTTTTTATATTCCATCACAAGGTATTTTCTTGTGATAAAAATGTAAACTATCAACAGACAAAATCATCGGAAGAGATTATTTTTGCACCTTTAAGCCAGAGGTACAGTTCGTGATGTACAAGACATAGCTGTATTGTCTCCAGCTAAGACGTTTCCCTGAATTCATTTGGATTCCTTTAAGGCAAAAGGACTGATGTATTGGAAACAATTATGACGTGCTTGCCCAGATGTTTTATTTCATGAATTTGATAGGTGTTGAAAGTTTTTAAAGTTTATATACCTACAACCCTTATGACAACACCTTGTTCTAAACTGTTTAGATAAATTTCGATCGAAAACAAAAGATCGGTTACCTTTTCCGAAACAGCACTGGTGTCTGTTCATTTTGCCTACCTCCAGAAGATATCTTACTGAACCTCCCATTCCCGTATCGGGATCTGAAGCTGAAACTCGTATAACTTCGGTTCCGACCGGAGCATCTTCGGGAATTCTCGCAACGTATCGGTCACGCGTGAATCTCGGCGAGTTGTCGTTGACGTCCACGATTCGAATGTCGGCTTCTTGCTCAACCTTTTCGGACAAAGAAATGAGAAGCGGACATTTTCTTAATGAGATCAAGAACCTGCGTTATTTGCAAAATTTCCAAATTTTTTACTGCCTAATATGAATTTTCGAAGGTATACGTCACATAAGTTGTGCACAGTGAAGAGAGAACGCTGTTGTCGATTTAAAGTTGCTGCGTTTCAAGAACAATGGCGCATTTGAAGTTAGAATTCCATGCCTTCTGAATGTGGCGAGCGCCTGTTCGGAATGCTCCCGAATGCCAAATGCGAGAATGTGTCGAAAACGCACTAATTGTTTTTTCGTACCACAGCTTCCAGCTGTCGTTCATTACTGGCATCACGTGTAAATATGTTGCATCTTTGAAATCTTCTTGATGTGGTGTTACTTTGTAAAAGCGATCACCAAAAAACACCTTCTGACTACTCGAAGAAATCGCCGCAACCAAGTTTTGAGTGCTGAAAAAACAGGCATGAAATAAAAAGTAATTAGCAGACATCTTTGAAGCGTCGCTGTCACATTTTCTGCCTTTCTTGGTTGAGAGTTTAATTCTCCTTTCCTCGAGATGCACGGGCAGCGGAAATGTGTTACACAAAAAAGTGTGAAGTGCTCTTCCGGGGGAACGATATGTTCCATATTTCGACTTGACGAAATTTTGATGATAGCGCCAAAAGCTAATCTGCTTTGCCTTGTGCTGCTGAAACAGGCCATAAAGGAGAATTTGCCTGACACCAAACCTTCATTCACATCGAATGAGTTAAAAATTCGATTAGACCTTTTGAAAACCAAAGTTTTATGCAAAAGAAGCTTTATTTGAACGTGTATTAAAATTCACGCAACAGTACGTTTACAAAATCGATTTTGGAGTACATTTTTTGTGCATTGTTTCTGTTAAGACTTCCACAACGACGTTTCTCTTGGCTTAGCTTTTGAGAAACTGCTGTATTTGCTCTGCAAACTATTTGTTCGAAGGTGTCGCGAAAAGCTAAAGCTTTGAAGTTCTTGACTGAAAGGAGCATTTGCAGGATAAGCAACACATCTACAGTTAACGCCTATTTAACATGTTTGGCAAAAGCACAATAATTACTGCGAATTAACTGATCAGAAAGCAGGCAACTTACCGTGTCGACGCCATCAGTCACAGTAAACTTTGCCCGATATTTGCTGCTAACCTGAAAACATTGTCGAAATAGATTTTTGTTAGTACGTTTCTGTCTTTGTTTTTATTTTTTATTTTTCTTATTACTGTTTCGTTTATTTGTTAAATTTTTGTTTTATTATTTTTGATAATTCTTTTATTTTATTAACTCTTGTTATTTCTTCGTTTAGTTTTTTCATTTTTGTTAGTTTCTTTTTTAATTTTTGTTGCTACGCGTACTTTACGGCTGAAAGCCACCAAAACCTGAATCAGAATCTTCAGACAATTGCGACTCGGTATTTCAACTTTCAACAAGTTAGACTGCAGGAAGATGGAAAACCTGCATATTATTCGATATGAAAATATATCTGAAAGCTTCTTTTTAACACCCAACAGATATGCAGGGTTTTGATTAATGATTTTACTGTAAGTACATGCAAGCTACAGCTACTTTTTATAATGTTTATGTTCAAGAAGAAAAAATCAGTCGTTGTATGCAACATTTACAAGCCTCGTTCTTCAAACTAATTTAAAAAGATTTCCACAGTGAAGAATGCTCACTGGCGATATTATTGGAAATCACCAGTATTTTCCAGACTGCATCATTTCAATCTATGTACGTTGTTCAGCATATTTGTGGTCCTTGCCTTTCTCCTTACTGCATATACTCTTCCGAAACTCGATTTGGTGATACAAAAAATGAAATGTGGTGTGCAGTGATTCTTACATAGTAAGTAAATGTAAAACTAACTACTCGTCATGTTTTTTGCGTCAACAACAGTTTATGCCGTTTTTGACGAAAATCATGCAGTGCGAAAACCAAAATCAAAAACTTTTGTCACGAAAACCAAGCAGTGCAAGCATTGAATATACATTTACTTACTTCTCGATCGAAGGGCTCTCGTAGTTTCACCACACCGGAATCGGCGTCGACGGTGAAGTAGCGTGTACCGATTGTACCGGTAACGGCGTACCGGAGGCGTTGGTGGCGGTCCACATCGGATGCTATCAACTTTATTTCGCTGTTTGTAAGAGCAAACCTCGGGCGGGCGCCTGTTTGTAACAGGTATAACATGTTGAAAATGCAGGTATAACATGTTGAAATAAAATACAGGTATAACATGTTGAAAATAGTTGAATAACAGGTATAACATGTTGAAAATAGTTCGTTCATACGTTACGAAGCATTTTAACTAAAAAGTCGAAACGTGCAATGACGCTTAAACTCCAGATAAAAAATTGCTGTCGTAGTCTCACAAAGAAAATATTATTGTTGAAATGCTGACGTTTTAGAGGCATTTTTTTATATCGGACTGTTTCAATGAATGTCAGTTCAATCTTTTTTTACCATAAACGGATACTTATCCTAGCTAAACACGTCTTTCTTCACTTTTCGTCAATTTTTTTTGATATGTCAGAAGTCACTTAGAAACAGTAGCGTTCAAGAGATTGATTTAGGCCAAAATCTTCTTTGTGGTAAGCACACAATGCCCGGGACCCACATACTGTATTTTTTAACCGACTTATAAAGGACACAGTAATGCCAGGCGGTCTGTCTTAACTAGGTGACTGTATAAATCACAAAATAAAAACGTTTCTTTACATTGCAGCAAACGCCGAAAGTGGCTCCATGTGAAATTAGTAGCGTTTTTCATAAAGAGACATTAGCACTTTATGACAGTAATGCTTCGTTCATCTCTAGGGCATAATGCCCGATTTAGCGACTTGTGTTCACCGCCGTCGCCGCGGCTTATCCTTTAACTCGTCGCGGTCAGCAAGCAATTTTGGCCAGCAAGGAAAGGAAACCCACCATGCACTGCTTGCACCGCTCTGTGAACACAGTGCTTGGAAAGCTTGATAGGCTTTAAAGTAAAATCGGCGGCGCATGAACAATTAAAAAGATAATGTCCTGTGAGGAAAACTAATGGTTTGTATGGATCGCAAAACGTCCTTTCTGGGAAAGCATTAAAAAGTAACTGTCGCAACTTGGATCCAAGTTATCACTTGAAAGTAAAAAGGACGACCCATTCAAAAAGTTTGAATGCATGTGGCTTATCGACAATAATCTACTTTTCGGTAATTTTGTGAGTTTGAAATGGAAGGATACATTGTATTGCAACGCTTATTTTTGAAAAAGCGTATCTGCAGCAAGTACGTTTGTTCATACTTTGGAAAAAAACATTGTTTTGTGCGTTGATGTTCTTAATACGACTTGGCAAAATGTCAAGATCTGATCTTTTTCAACATTGTTTTCGTTAATGAAATTATTATGTTTTCTGTTTGAACCTGCTAGCTTACAAAAACATATCGTGAATCAAAATCATATCTTAGTGCACTGGCGTGGCCAGCCCAAAGTTTTTGGGAAAGCCAAAAAATTTGGGAGCCAAAATGTTTGATTTTAGACGAATAACACTATTTTGTTTGAGATACCGCTTCTCAAAGCACAAAGTGTCTGAATATATTAAATTTTGGGGGAGGGCATGGCCCCGCAGACCTCCCCTGGCTACGCCTATGTCTTAGTCGTTAGACAAACAGTTCATGCTTGCTTTGTGTTTCATTCTCCTCAAACCGTTTCAATGGCGCAACATGCTACGATTTCACTTGAAACACGATCCGAAAAAAACAGCGAAAATGTTGCCGAACCCTCAGGAACAGGCTCCCTTTAAAGGTTCTGGAACATAGCTTCTTATCGTTTGTTTTTATCACCTTTATAAGAAAGTAACCCTTTCCAATCTATTTGCCGACCGTTGAGTTGTTAAGTGCCGCAGCGCAACTGTGAATCTTCCATTTCGCGCTGTTATGCCGCAAGTGGATGGACGTGCGGCCTGCAGCACGCCTTCGCGCCATCCGGTCAACCCCCCACACAACTATCATCGTGATTACGTATTGGCACTCTCTGATCGAAACATGACGATAAGATGGCGATCTGCACTGGACGAACACAACCTTATCAGTTCAATAATTCAAGGCGCATTCTCTTTCCAGCAGCAGGTCATCCCTCTTCAGTACATTAATGCAGTGAGTGAGAATTGACAGTCCCTCCCCTATCATTGTTTGCTGATTGTGACGTTCAATTGAAAGCGTTTTGGCGAAAATGTCGTCATTTGCGCCGTTTGCTGCGCCACAGTGACTGATAAGACTTGATTAAAGTCGTAATTGAAATCGGGCTTCCTATCAAAAGCCATTTCAGTTCCAACCATGATAGCGCGTCTGGTTTCCTAATCGCATTCATTATATTGAATACGCACTGGTTGATATGCCACCATCCGTGCATATGACGCTGCTGAGCATTTTCGTGTAAACGACGAATTACATAAAAAGCGAGTTAAAGCCGTTCATGACCACAAAGGCATGTGCGGTTTTGTTCGAGTAGCTTCTGTTGCATGGCAGACCTGATAAGTTGTTTGTAATTACGTGCAACTAACGCAGTCCTTTCACTTAGCACTAGTTCCTACCAACTGGGCAACTGCACAAGACGAAATGACACAACGATCGACCAAGTCCGATGCAAGAAAACAGAACGAAACAAAAATTCGAAACACTATTAACAAAAAAAATTGGAGTGAAAAGGTTAGGCTGTTTCTTTACGATAAGCGCAGATTATTATGGAAATGTGAAGGTCTACAGTAATTCAAAGCATGGGTCTTTACATGCAGCAATATTTCACGCACTGGTAAGAACCCTAAAAATCGTTTGTTTTAATGAGATTTTGAAACACTGATAAACAAAACGTTTGCAGCTATATCAAACTCGTTTTGCAAACCTTACCGTTTACATGTAAAGTGATAGCCATTGTTAAAAATCCCGAAATTTGCATGTCAGGCAGAACCCAAATTCCATAAATTCGACATTTTCTTACAGTTTTTCTTTAGTGTTAAAAATATTTTCATACCAACGTCGTCATCTTCACGCAGTTCCCACAGCCATTGGTTCTCGAACCACGGTGGAGTGTTTGCTTGCGCAAGCATGCTGGCAATCATCGCTTGCATCACAACCCAGAAGCATAGTCTCATTTTTTGGTCATGAAGCACAGATTGTGAGCAGCTAATAGCTAAACTATCTCCTTAGCGGAATATACTGCAATTCAGAAGAAAACAAACACTCTCGCGACATCTACTCTTGCACGTCGCAGCGAAGGTACGCACCTCACCCTGACTTGGGCAGCGAGCATTAAATAGTAAGAAACATTTTGCAAACGTAAAGTTGGAGATGCAAAATCACGGCGCCTCACTTGCAAACTTACTTCAACATTAGCTCGCGAGATCTGTGTGGTTTATATCGTTTTATTTTGACACAAACCGAGCACGAAAAAAAAACAAGAAACCTCCTCAGGTTTCAAATTTCAAGGCTTATCTCGCTTTTTACAATAAACTTTTAATCAGTTTTAAGAGGAAAAAGTTATCTTTTAAGAGCAGATCTGTGATACTGCATGTAAGTAGCACTCTAAACCAGCTTCTGAAACCTAATGATATTCGGCCTCTTTCACAAATGCGTTATATAGTTAAATGAGGCGTGTGCCTGATTTATATAGTTAAATGAGGCGATAGACAATGGGGCGACAGGCTTTACGAAATTCTGTAATCGGGTCAACAAGGCTGTAAACACAATTGACCCAAAAGTAAGTAACATTTTCTTTCTGCCTCATGTCTTTTGTAAAAAAATTTTTTTAAGTGTGGAAATTTTAAGCTAATCTTACTTTGATTCTTGTTTTTTCAAAGTACGTTTTCAAACCCGTATGCTCATTTACGTATTTCTTTATTTGCCCTGAGGATGTCCACTTTAATAGGTGGGCGAAACGTCGGCTAATAATTAAAAAAAAATTCGCCAGAAGAGCTAAGTTATCTGCTTGATTTGAAACCTGGTGGCATATGCTACGAGAAATAGCAACATGAGTAGCAATAAGAATAGCATATTTCTTTATGTTGCATTTTTACAGCGACCTGTGCAGTCGCGCAAATGCTGTTTATGCAGGGACTATTTAGTTGGAACTATATTCTTCTGAAAAAACTCTGACAGAATCGTCGACATTGGATTGACCATGAACAAAAGCAGCCATCACAACTGCAAACTTTAGCTTATCCACGAAAAGACAAAAAATCTCGAAAACTTGATGTAAGTGCCTATTTTGAAAATATTTCCCGACAAACAAGTGCAACTAGATCAGACAATATAGAACGCCTTTTGTTTTAAAATATTCGGTTGGTTGCAGGCTCAGCTGACTACCCATTAAACACAGCAGCTCGCGGCATAATTATCTAACTAAGTCTTGTAATTTGTTTTTTGTGAAGAACGCGATACTTTACCCGTAAAATGTTGCCAAAACAAGCTTGGCATGTGCATATACAGTTGCAACTTGGCTTGCTTACAACAAGTCAAAACCTGCTTCAAACCATCAAGGTGATTTGCTTCCTAATGGCACTCCTACAATATCTCTATATCTCTCAACGCACAAAAAAGTGTGTTTGAGTAGTATGCAACAATCAGTCTCACACAGTACTCTGAGAAGTTTTTTTTCTTCCAGATCAAAACACGCACAGAAACAAGTATAACAAAGTGTGAGATCAAGCAACGTTTTTGAAAAGAAAATGGTCCCTTTACTTGATAGAATTGACTTTTGCCTATTCGATGCTGCTTCTGAAACCACGTTACACCGCTAATCATCTTCTTGCTGGGATGTAACGACTTGAAAAACACTCACATGCACCAAAGGTTAACTGTCATCACCGAAGCCAACATTATTTGCGTCTCACTAATTCAAAGCGAAGCTTTCACCTGCGCCTGATTTCTTGGGTTCATCGTACTTCTAATCGCCAAAACCACTAAAAACATTCTCAAAAAGCTCTGAATATACATGCAGAATTCTTGGGCGAAAACATTAATACTCCAAACTACAAACAGTCTATGATAACTATAGTTACTTGCTGGCAGGTAAAGTTGACAGAAGTAGCTTGCTCTGAAAATAGCATTTAATCCGCCTTTGACGTTTTTACCATGAGTAAAACAGATTTGAGACAGATGCTTTCCTATTGCAGTGCAGCTGGCCAGTCTTTGCGACTACAGCCTTGTATGCACGTGAGAATTCTTACCACTGCCGGATATGTGATGAATTCCCTTGTTGTTTTGTCTCTTTGATCCACTTAATTTATTTGTACCTGCCAACACCTGATGGTATTTATGTCAACGGCTGCTGCACTAGTGCTCAACGTCAAATGATCCGCAGCAACTGGAACTAAACCTAAAATTGTTTTTTTTGCACTTCTGGGATCTGCACTTATCCTATCTCATTCAGGAGTGGGGCCATCCTTTTCGTATTGTAGCGATGATTTGAAGAAACTTCAAAAAAATCTTCTTTCGACATTTCAATACAGGTTGTTCTTGCCAATGAGGTGAATGCGAGGTTAAAACCAGTGAACAAGCAGATAGCAAATTATATCAAATTTATGCCAAAAGCGAAAGCTGAATCATCTTCAGTTTTGTCATGAAATAGATGCACAGATACAATTCAGTTCTGTCACGCAGTAGCGGTTTTACATACTCTCATTTTTAATGTGAAAATCGCGCCAGCGAAACGTACCTAATACTAAGTGATCATCATAACGTCTGTTCGCAAGCGGAATTGAAGCCTTGTTATTGTATTCTTTTGTAGTCGTAACTTTTGTTTGAGAAATTAGTATGACCCTAGTAAAATCTGTAAAGAAACTTCCAAAACTTCCCATCTCATTTGTCGTTGCAAAAAGACATAAAAACATTGATAAATCAGACTAAAAGTGCTGTTGCCACCAACTTCATGAACGTTGTTCTTCTAAAAGTACCACAAGCAAAGCATGGATCATACCAGACAGTCTATGCAGGCCATTGTGAAAATGAAATAGCATGAAACATTTACGGTTTGCCACAGCAGCAGTTCGAAACTTCCAAGTCAAAAACCGTCCTCATCCAACAAGTTAGTTACTAGAGATTATGCCTTTCATCTCGACAGAAACGATCACATCCCACACCTGTCGTGTATTTCTCCTCTTCAACAAAAGCGAGGTGATTACGGCACCTCGTTTCAAATCGACGTGTTCGTTTGTGGTAATCCGTCGCTGACAATCGACGTCGCCATCTGTAGGTTCGGAAGCTATGCTGTTCAACGAGACGGGAACAAATTACAAATTTTCGCAGTAGGAGAAATCCCGAAGTAAGAAGTTTGGCCGTCAACTATCTTTTGAGCAAACGCAGTTGAAATGGTTTTGTGAAACGTCTTGACAGCGCGTGCATCAAGACCCATTTACTACGCCAGGACGAAGTTGTTCTTTTGTTGCCGATACAGTTGATGCGAAATTACGAAGCACCTGGCAACACATGCGTAAAATCGTTTTTTGCGCACAGATGACATGGGAGCATGTTTTTTTTAATATTGCGTGTGAGATGTTCAGCAAATCGTGGGAGAGCAACATCCATCAACATATGAACAAGCTCTTGGTCATTTTTTGGTTGTAAGGTTGTAAAAGTAACCAAAAGCCAAGTTATGTCTGCTGTGAAACGTCAACAACTATAAACATCCAATTCAGTAAAATTTCATAACAATTGCAGTTGAGCAGAGGGAAGCAGGTTTTCAAGGATATCTCAAATAAATGAACAATGCTGCTGGTATTAAAACAAACCTACTTTCAGTGGAACAAATCATACAAAATTTTATCGCTGATTTGCGAGACCTCTCTTATACTTTTTTTTCTTCCATGTCATCGCTTTACCACTTCACTTTTCCCAAGTAATTTCTCTCTGCAAAATAGCGATTTTTCTACTGGCATGTCGCTTGTTTGGTGTGTGTCTGATCTTTAACATACGTCAATGCTATCGAAATAAATTTCAGTAAAATTTCTAGCAGTGACGCATTCTTAGCTGATAAACTGCTTCATTATTACACAGTTTTCCTTTCGATTCAACGCGTCTTTCTCAAAGTGTGAAAAACACCGCCTAGCATATCAAGCAGTTTTTCCCCAGCCTAAAAAACGATAACTTCTCAGGGCAGTTTCGCTTTCGCTTCCAGCTGTACAAACTCGAAAACGTTTACGCTTTTGCATCACCCGCTGTTACATCCGATCTGTGCGTCGCTGCTGAGAGGATGGATCCCAGCCCCGCGGACCTCAAGCGAGAAACGAGAGAACAAATAGCATCGCTGACCAACGTCTGATAGAAGAAGAATTTAGTTACTCGAAGGCCCGAAAACTTAATGTGCCGCGCTGAGTAAGTGAAGTGATAAATTATTTACTGCTCTATCGATACTTCGTTGCTGTATGTTGTTCAGTCACGATGTAGTTCGCTTACGTGTGCATCCCAGTTGTGCTGATCGTGATAACGTTCCGCGCTACGCATTTTCGTGCGACGCTCTACTACGCATAAAACAAAAATTGTTTCAGGAGAACAGCTGGGCTAAAAAATCATCTGTACACTTTTAAGTCAACGTATCAGTTTAGTCGCAGACCTTGAATCCATTGGCTTGATCGCTGTCGCTTGTTCCGCAGTAAATCATCACATTATCGTTACACTGGAGTTCACTTTTACCAGCGTCACGTGTTGATGAAAATATGACTGGATCGGAAAACGTTTTTGAAAAACTGCGAGAAGGATCTACAACAAGATTTGTGCATTTCGTGTTATTCTTTAATGCGACGTACGTTACAATATGTCACAAAATCAGATAACATTTTATTATGAGAACTATTTGTAAGGGCATTAGGAAGACACCTCCCTCAGAAACTGATCGCACCTATGCTTGATAAGAATAGGAATGACATTGAAATCTCCTGAATAGCAGTCACATACCCATAGATCTTCGAACGGTGTTCCTAGTTGATAACATAACTTACGTTTAGTCGCCCTTGTCCCATAAAAAAGTTTAAAAGCAATTTCGATGCCGGTGAGGAACTTCAAACATACGTTAATATTGAACATAATTTACGTTCTGACACAGAATTCACCTTTGTGCAAGCCATGCAGCTAACTGCTGCTTTCTTTTTAAATGTTTCATAAGTTTTAAGTTCTCTGATTTGAAAAAAGCACGCTTTTTTATGTTGCGCTTACCCTTTGCAGCTAAGCAATTAACAACTCTCTCATCATGCACTAATTTTTTCTTCTTATCTCTATTAATGTAAAACTGACTGTATATTGCTGGTCTCCAAGGTGATAACCTAGAAAATAAATTAAATTTCAAAATTTTTTTATTTGTGTTTAATTTTCAGACATTTTTCTAAAATAAATTTATAAAATAAAACACTCGATCTAGGCGCACGATATGTCAAAAACACAGACCTTTATATCAAAGCAGTTCTTCCGAAATTTTTTATGATTAAAATAGTTTTCGTGTCTCAGCCATTTTTTCAATTCCATTTGCATTCTGTCGTGATGCCTTGCAATTACAAAAAGTTGGGAATGGATTTTGATGCATTGGTCAACTTATTCACGACAATTCAACATTCCATTCAGGGTTTTCATTAAACGACAAGGTTCTTCTAGCGTTTCTTCACTTCAAACATAGAGTTGAAGAGGATGTGCAATCACAGCACGACTAAAAATGTCAGTGACGCATTTTCGTTTTTCTGCTCCTATCGAAATGGACTTCAGGTTTGATACCTTTTTCACACGCCAGACTCTTCCACAAAAAATATAAAGAAAAACATGACTGTAACACGAAACAGAAAACCGATTTTAGTAGAAACGTTTCAAAATGTGGCAGTACTACCAGGTTGTTCAAGTTTTGTATTATTCTCAGCAGGAATCCGGCCACATATACATGAAAGGCTAAAATGTGAAGGTTTGAATCAGTGACTAAAACTGCTGCTGCGTTCACAGTCACTCCCATTAAATGAAGTGTTTTCTGTACATGACTAAACTTATTCACGTTCTAATATTTGAAATGAACGTCTGCTTGACTGTAGTCAGCATCTGAGTATGTGTTCCTCGACATCTGAAAAGAAAGAATGAAATAGGTTGATATCACCATGCAGGAGACTGCAAAAGGTTTGACTACTTGATGTAAAAATTATTTGCCAGCCCTGACGGCACGAAACTTGACTTTCTTATAAATTTGATTAAACTCGGCGCGAATCCGCAGGAAAATGCAGCAGACCCCTGGGTGTGGGGCCACGACATTTACGGAAAAATTCTATTGAATGATTGATGTGGTTTAGTGGTTTGGTTGCGCTATCAGCCTGAATAGTTTTTCATATTTACAAATATTGCAAGAATCGCCCGCAATAAAGATTCTTAGCCTTGCTACTCCAGTGGCACTGAGCCCAATTAGAGAAGTGATGGCGGGATGCCTACTCTGAAGAAGTAAAATTTTATTTATCTTTATATTTCGTGTAGTGTCCTCATATTTCACTACGACAAAGTAAATATACTGCACGTATGAGGCTATAATACTAAATTTAATAATCTAATCTCAGTAAAGTAAAGAATGGTTCATTACTCACTTCACGTTTCAACAGTGGTTTATTTCTCTTTGAAGACATAAAATGGTCAAATGTTAACTCAGCCCCAATTGGCGCGGGGCCCTCTTAAGATGCGGACACACTGAGATAAAGTTTGTCAAATAGGCTAAACCGGCTCTGAGTGAGAGATGTTGGCTTTCAGCCTCCATCGCAACCTGCAAACGTCTAGCTGCTGGGCTGGGCTTCTTCCAATTACGCGTTCATAGTGCAATGGTTCTTCCTGAGTTTCGTCTGTAAGCACCACACTCCTGCTTCGAAAACTGTATTACTAAACCCTACCGAATATGACACCCGCCTTTTTACTGCACAGCAGTGATTACAACAGCCATTGCTAAGTTGTGTAACTGTTTCGGTTGAAGTCCCTTTAAAAGTCTTCACCACCATCACAGCTGAACATATTGTTTGCCTTTATGTTAGGCTTCAGACTGAGGTTCGTCACCTCTAATTTATGGAAATAAGAGCAACACTTTTTCTAAGCTTTTCTTGTTGAAATGACTTTTTCTAAGACTGCAAATGTTAAGGTGTACCATTGAACGAAAGAATCAAACCTTCAACGAAATCCATATTGTCTATATTCACTTTACTTGCAGTTGAAGCCATACAGCCTGAGCTATTACCCACGCAACACACTAACTGAACTATGGCGAATAACGTTGTTTTCCGATACTTTAAATTAGACATCGGTTCAAGTAAAAGTGGGTAACTTCTCCTTTGCAGAGTTATTCACTTTACCTGCCCAAATTTGATATTTTGTTGCTAAGCCCACCTGATGACTAGGGTATAGCATGGCACTTGTTTATTAAGAATTTCCCACTGAAAATTAAACAATAGCATGAAACGTGCCACGAAATGCTCGTCGCCAATGCCAATGGGTGTCAGGTGATGTAATGACGTGCCTTTAGGGCGTTACTTAGGATCTAACGATAAGAGAAAAAGGTGCAAAGGTAGCTTTGACTCACCTTGATTTCAAACAGAGCCATTTTTAATAAGATTTTCAGTGGGTCGCAATTTTAACCTCGACACTGGACGAGTAATGTTTGCTAGTCTGCACTTCCGTCTTTTGTTTAAAGACCTTTTGACTGGGGCGGTGGGGATTGGTCTTCGCTGGGTAGGAAAATACAGGGACTGCGGTGCAATTGTCCCCGAAATAAGTATGTTAAATAGTCCTGATTTCAAGACAAACACAGACGTTTCGCACCCTGCATGAGATACAGATTTTCAGTAATCATTTCATCAATTTGTTCACTCCACAACCACATTTCCAAGGTTGTTAGGCTGGCGATTCTTCGCACAAAAACTAAACAGTTGATAATGCTTAAAACAAAATTTTAACTCAACAACTTGCCACCGACCTGAATGTGCCACCTGTGGCCCGGAGTCCCCGTGCCTAACCCCCTTGCTACGCCACTGCTTGCAGTATTTTAAAAATTAAAGTTTGGTGAATTCGAGTAAAGTCATTTGCAACCGCGCGTCAAAAATCATACGTGGTAACATTCTATTCCTCAACAATGTAACATTCCTGTTGGTTAGAGTAGTGTGCGAGTTAAATTTTCAAGTTGTTCATCGAGGAGAGCGTCTGATATACCTTTTTCTGGTTTATAGCCGTCCTTAACAGAAAATGACCATCTAAAAATGTATATTTAATTAGTAGATCGGCATACCAAAACTCATATCTTAGAACAAAAGGTTTAGACCATTTGTTCAACGCAAAATACATCAACTGTTGTTCCAGTGCTTTCAAAACACACTGTAAGTTGCATTTGTCAAAACATGTTTTAAAATCACCGCTACTGTCCATAGGCCATTCAATGCTAAGAACGCTATAGCCTCAAACGAAGCAAGCAACTAACGAAGCAAACAGTTCCTGCCTCATCAATATGTTCCTCACTGTGATGTCTGACAAACTCACTTGATATCTATTAGGAAAAGAAAAAATTCAAATACTTATTTTATGGCAAAAACAAAAAATTCTGGAAAATTTTACAAGGGTTGGTTTGGGCAGATGTAGTTGGCATCTCTACGACAAAGCATCGTGCTTCTAACATTGTACAGATGATCGATGGGTGGAAACTCTTCTGCTCTGTTGTTGAGACAGCACAATTTACCCAGGCTGGAGTGCTGATACTTGTATACCCTCAGGTGACAAATTGTGTTGTTGAGTGGATACCACTAGGTGGAAGGGTGTGTGTGCTTGATGTTGAAGTCGTTAGACCGCCCCTGTTCTTGATTACACCCCAAACTCAAATGCACTGTACCGTGATTCCTAGAAAAACTAGTAGGTCTAATGTCGCCTGAATGTTAGAAACTAACGAATCCCCGATCCTTTTGGGAGACTTCAATGTACACTTTGGAAACTGATGTTGAGGTATGGAAGGGTGTGATTGGCCGACGAGGTAATGCTGACGTTAATAACCGAAGGTCCCTGCTGCAACTGTGCTGTAACGACGCAATGTGTATAATGAACATTTGCTTCCAGCACTCAGACTTGCACAGGTACACCTGGTGCAGAGATTCATTGTGTCAGTGGTCACTCATTGATTTCTGCACGGTCTCAACTGACCTGTTCCATTCGGTGTTGGAGCAATGCGTCAAAAGGGATGCTGAACTATCGACTGATCACTACCTGGTGGCCTTCAACTTACGTCTGGAAAATCAGCTGGGCCTATTACACAAATGTGCAGGTCGGGGAAATCCTACCATACAAATCATGAAGCACTGGCGGAAAAAAACATATAAGAAAGACCTTTGCAGACAGCGTGATGTCCTCGTTCCGAGAGCTCCAGAACTTCACAGCGGACGAGCATGTCGAGTGGCGGCTGTTGAAAGCAGTTGTAGCTTCATCTGCTGCTCGGATATGCGAACGGAAACGACTTGGTGTGGCGATAAATGGCAAAAAGGCAACCTCCTGGTGGAACCTAGAGTTGCAAGATGCTTTTCGAGCAAAGAAAGTTGTCTGCAAGGCATAGATTCAGAACAAAACCGAATCTTCTTTGCATTCGCGCTAAGCTGAAGCGTGGAAGTCCGCAACCTTCACTTTGAAAGGGTCCAGAATGGAATATTGGGAGTAAGCCAATCAAGTGTCCCGGCAAACCATCCAACGTCTCCTTGGCAAAAGACCATACTTCTAGATCAGGAGTTCTCAACCGGGGGGGAATTCCCCACCAGGGGGGAATTTTGTATTTGCAAGGGGGGAATTTTGTTTAACATGTAATTAAATTAGAGGCCAAAGAGCTTATCAATTGGGAGGAGCCTAGCTTCCCTTCTTAGTGTGCTGATGTAAAAGTGTTCTTTACAAACTAAATTTCTAAGGGGGGATTTTATCTGTGAATAACAGTTAAAGCGGTGTATGCGATAAGAAAGGTTGAGAACCACTGTTCCAGATAGATCCATCAAAGACCAAATTGGTGTCTTCCTTAGCAATGAAGAGTACGTCTTTACCAGATGTAGACAGTGTTTCAAAGATTTTTTGAACCCAGTCACTGCCACACCATCGGACAGACAGGAGGTATATTTTGGGGAGGAAAATATCATCAATGCAGCGAAAGTCTTCCAAGCTGTCAAAACAGAAGGCTGCCGGTTTGCAGATGCGATGTCATCCGACCTGAAATGTTCAGAGCCTTGAATCGAAGAGTTCTTTGGCTGACTCGTGTGTGTCAAGTGGTCTGAGGTTCTGGAAGGACACGGAAAGATTGGCAAACTGGGGTGATCATCTCCATAGAAAAGAAGGGGTACGGGAGGCANATTTACAAAATGTAACATTATTCGCTTNATAAGAGAATTTTCAGCCAATCACAGCGCGGAATGACGTTCCAGATCATTGATGAAACCAGTCTAGCCACGCCCACCTAGCAACGAGTTACTTGTATGAAACAACAGCGGCCATTTGAGAGAAATTTTGCATTTCAGAACTTTATTTAATTTCTGGTTCAACGGTACCTGAAAACCTTTGTAAGTTCGTTAGTCCAGAAGTCACGCATTCTTTCAAACTGAGACCAACACTTTGGCATTACATGTTTAGTGATGCAACAAAGAGCATTGTCTGTCTTCAAAAAAAGAGCCGCACTGAGATGCTGACAGTTTGACAATGTTGCCATTTTAGCTGATTTGCTGCTAGGGCTGTAGCAGGATTTTCTCGCTGTTAACTGTAAAATTTTCGCAGTTAACAATTAGCTATTTTTCTAGCAGTACGTTAAAAACTGCTTGGCAGGTTTAGCAGGTAACAACTTCCTGACCAAAAATATTTTGCAATAGTTTTTCGCGATGAAAATATTTACTGCACTTTCTACATCAAAAAATATCATCTTTATCTTCTTCATGACCTTTAAACTGGGCAAAATAGGGGACCAGTCACAACCACCTACTTTCAATTTTTTTGAAATTTTTATTATGACACAACGAAGCTGCTTCAAGCAGATAATTGTGTCAAAATAAAAAGTAACTACCGTTTGTGAAACCATTTGCATTATTATTCACTGCATAATTATTACATGCATCACCTTTGAAAAAGCGTGTTTTCACTGTATTCGAATATAAACCTGCTGTACATATACAAGTTCAAATTTAGCAGACGCTAACAAACAGCACTGAGAATAAATACATCATGCCTGGGTTTTTCTTTCGGTCGTATAGACCAAAATTATTTTGAAATGACCAAAAAAAATTTAGTCATATAGGCTAATGAACATTGTTACAGCGGAGTTTTCATACAGCTATGAGACAAAGTCCGAGATGCCTCATGGCCAAAATGTCTCTGCAAGAAATGACCGAAATGTCTCAGAAAAAAACAGATCACCTGAGCAGTGGTTTAATAAGAGGTGTAAATGAAGGAGCAAAACTTAGCAAAATGCTAAAACACACAGCCATATTCTCAATTTTAGTGGTTATGGCCGTGTGTTTTAGGATTTTGTTGGTTCATCGCTATGTTTGATGCGAGATTTCTTTTTCGCTTTCGTCCAGCTTTTATGCAGCTTGGCGGTCTGCCTTTAGCGAATGGTGCACATCCTCTGGGTTGATGTGCTCTTCGTCTGGAAAGGGCTGTTGGCTGGCACCTAATCTTACGTCCGAAGTTCTTGTACACAGCGGACGTTTTTCCAAAGGCATGCAATGCTGATAATATTTGAGGGCCTGAGTGCATAGCAGAAAGGGTGAAATTTGCCTTTTGCAGAGCGTTCATTGCTTCCCGTGAATGTAGCATTTGCTCCATTTTTACGTTTAATGTTGAGCAAAAGTTTTCCAGCTGTTGCTTGTTTTCCTGATAATAATCTGGGACCTCACTTTGTGTATTATCATCATTTCTGTCTTCATTTTCAGTCTCATGTTCTCTTGCAAGCCCGCTGACGGATGCTTCATCCGTATTCTCGCAANGTGATGTGGTTGAGCACGTGAAATCATTGCTTGCATTGTCAATGGGGCTGTTTGCATTAGCAAAGAAGCTTAAGGATGGAGCTTTTTCAAGCCCAGCTGTAANGATCGCGTATCATCTTCTTTCCTCGGGCGAGCCTNGGTACAACAGGTCACTCTGTATGTGATTATGGATTAAAACACTTTTCAAGTGTTTNCACATATTGCCTGTTGCACCTGAGTGGCAAGAGCAAGTACCACGTTCTGTGTTGACACTATAAACGACGTCAATACTGGACTCGCTTTGAACTGCAAGCTCACTGTGTGCAACTTTAGTTATGTATGATTCTCCCAAGGGTGGAGGTTCAAAAGATACGCATCTCCGTCGGTTGAGCACCACATTTAAAATCCAATGAACAAGCCCACTGTGGTAACTCTGCGTTAACTCAACGCAGTGGGCTAGTGGCGTAAATAGAGCTTTGATCCAGGGATAGGAAGCGTAGCTGATTGGGGCCCATTGGCCACCGTAGCGAGACCACTAGCCGATAATCATAAAAAAAGTTGAGAAATGGTAGTGAATCCTGAAAAATTTGACATTGAAATAACTGAGCCCAGTGGGATCACTGGGAATGAGTGATGCCTAGTTTTAATTGTAGTAGCAGTCTGGAAACACAAGTATTGCTCTTCAATATTTGCCCTTTCAGACTGCTTCTACAATTTATTCGTGAGACATCTTATGCTCGAGGGCTGAAGCAAATGCAGCTTGCTACCGACTATTCCTGCACAATCAAACGATCAGAATCTTAGTGCGGCCGCTTTCATGAAGACAGACAATGCTCTTTGTTGCATCACTAACTATGTAATGTCAAAGTGTCGGTGTCGGCGATATCAATATTGTTCAGCAAACAAGCTGCGAGCCTCTTTTTCCCGTTGTTCAAATGCAGTTAAAAACGTACTTTTTCGTTCTTTTTGTACGCCC
>JGI24022J15233_10000822_pt1 | contig 22618 bp, 9 predicted proteins | sample Ectturendosymbi2_FD_15233 | JGI IMG/M metagenome (IMG submission 15233)
CCTGAANAACAGAGTTGCCCAGAAATTTTCACTGTAGTGAATATACTTTTTACATTCAGGAGTTTTGAGCAACTTGCGCTTGCCCTGAAAAACAGAGTTTGCCCTGAATTCACAGTCCTGAATATATATTTTTTATTATTCAGGATTTTTGAGGAATTTGCGCTTGCCCTGAAAAACAGAGTTGCCCTGGAATTTTTCACTGAATTAAATATGTATTTTTATCATTCAAGATTTTTGAGCAACTTGCGCTTGCCCTGAAAACAGAGTTTGCCCTGAAAATTTTCAAGCCCGGGCGGGCGGCCTTCCCCCCGACCCCCCCGCCTAGTACGCCTATGTAGACGAGTATTGCATAACACACCGGCATGGCTTGTCGTGTTGATGATAACGCTCAAGGCACACTGTTGCACCACGGTTTCAATCTATTGATCAGTGTTGAGCTATGCGTGTGTAGAACATTATCTCTGGATGTACATCGTGCTCGGTAGAGATGTCTGGAGGGTGTTACCTTCCAAATAGAGTGACTGCTTACTGACCACCCGCAGAAATCTCTGCGTCAGTCCAAAACCCCAGATTTCTTCGCAGCCAAGTAATCTAAAATTATGAACTTAAGATTGTTCATAACTAACTGGATATGGCGGTTGCTAGTCTGATGTACCATTGTAAATACATATAAAAAGTCATTTTGCTTCTGCAAAAGTCTTGCTGTTGGGTCGTAAATGTGTTCAATTTAAGTAATTTTCACCGATATCTTTGTGCTTAGATTACGTCAGGGTAGAAACAACCATCTTCGGTTAATACGGATCTTCGCCTAAACCGGATAAAATCGTCGATCAAATCGAATCCGGTTTAACCGAGGTTTCCTGTAATATATGCTCGGCACCAACGCAACAACACAGAAAAACGTCAGCATTGCGGTGTTGTTCCGTAAAGCCAACGATGAAGTTAGCGGTGTTTTTATGTGGATGTAAAAATTATTCGAAGAAACTTATGGCAAAAACATGCTGCTAGCATGTAGAGGAGTCTTTCGTGCCAAACCAAACAAACATTGGTAGTCTGATACATTCAAACTCAGTTTAATGAAAGAGGGCAGAACCATCAGTAGGCAGAGGTGAAAGAACGTATTTAGCTTAAAAAATGAGCAGCCTACAAAACAACCTTGAGGCATCTGAAAATCCATGAATATATTTCCAATTTTCTGATATTCTATAATATTGCAGTATGATCTTCGGAAGAGACCTGGTCCCAAACTTCTGTCCCCATCTACACACCCTCAATGGCAACAATGCAGCAGTGGTTAATGAATTGCGAACCTCGATCTATAAGAAACTGACTGTTTACGTAAACTCTTGAAATATATCCACTTACTGACTTTTTTGTTTGTGTTTATTCTGTGTGTTTTTCCCACTTTATGTGTGATTCTTGTCAGGCGCATGGGCGTCCGCAGGGTGGGGGCAAAACGGGCATTTGCCCCCCTGGAAATTGGGACTAAGAACCAAAATGTTTTTGAAAACCTGAAGTTAGCAGTTAATTTCCGAGTAATTCACTTAATTGTTGCAATGACAGTTTATTTGCCGGTATATGGCACTGACAATCACACTGCACAAGAGCCAGGTTCACTGTTCTGGTGTCATGCAATGATGATATTGTAGTTCGCTCGTGCCTTCTCCTTTGCCTGCAGGGGCAGGTTGCGAACCTTGCTAGCGGATTGTTCTACTGTTGGTCTTTACTGCGCAACAATAACACGGCAATAAATCTTCGAAAGTTCCCTTCAATTTACGGTAGAAGGCGTTTTTCCGCATGAACCCAGGGCTCCCACTGCGGTTTTTTCCACCCAGATTTATTTTGTTAGTCGACTTGGGTGTCAGGGGCATAACGAGGTTAGATGGTGCTCTGGGCATGAAGCAAGTTTGGCACCCCCGATGTTCGAACCTGAAATCTTTCGGAAGCAAATGAACTTTTCGGAACAAATGCGCCATAGTGATTCGGCGCCCGGGGTATTGCGCCCCTTGCCCCCCTCGTTACGCCCCTGCATAGGCGTAGCCAGGGGGGATAAAGGCGCCATGCACCCCCCAAATTTTTAGAAAATATAGTCATTTTGTGTTTTGAGAGGCGTTTTTCCAAACAAAATAATGTTATTCGCCTAATATCAAACATTTTGCCCCCCCAAACTTTTCAGGCTGGCTACGCCACAGCGCCCCTGCTGGGTGTCTAGGTTAAATGATGAAAAATCGCGTTTCATCTGTTTTTTTTAAGTGATTTATTCACCAACAAGTTCAATGTGTTCAATAAGGATAACCTTATAATGATGTTTGCATACGCACATCAGGTGAGAAAGTACGCATATCGGATGAAACAGAACGTGTTCAATCGGTTTCGTATCCTCTTATAAGATCATTGTCGGGGTTATACATATGGTGTTATTGTTTCTAATGCCAGTTGAAGAAACTGGTGAAAAAGGGTTAGGACTGACTGTTTAAATTTCGATATTTCCCTGTATGTATAGGCCTATATTATTAATTAAAAAACAAATTTCAACTAGAGGAAGAAGGTATTGGGATTGTATTTTTGTTGGATTTTAGGTCCCGCTGATGTTCAAGACTGCAAAAAAATTTCCTAGTTTAACAACAAATGTACTCCTACAATTAGCGAGAGATATCACCAACGGAGTATGTTACCAGCGTTAGGAAAAACGTCTTGAGCAAAAAAAAGTTCTTCCAGATGTTAATGTTTGCGCTGCAGAAGAAAATTTGGAAGAGGAACTATAATTACATCTTTATTTGGTTATCGTTTCAATTCAAATAAGAACACTCATATGTTTTTGTTCGTAATACAAGCTTTCTGGGTATTTATTTTACGAATGTGGGTTTTTTGGTGTGCAGTCGGGGATTATTTGAAATCATTGAATGGAGCCTTGCATGTGACTGTTGAACATAGACATCTTGGCAGGTAATGCAGCGGGACAGTGACACTGCTGATAGCGTTAAGCCACGTATAGTACTGTGTGGAAAGAAGCATGAGTAAATCTATAGCAGTGCTTCCACAAATTTGAAAAATCCATTGTTATAGTGTGAGACTGTGATCAACGTGCTCGAGTGAATAGCGTAATCAATCGGCTCTTATCCAGGCTTCTTTTCACACAGTATAAAAATACGTGATTTATTAGAATAAGTTTATGCAGACTTGTGGGAATACGTCTTCATCGTTAAGGTTTAGTTCTGACTTCTTAGTGAGCACTACTGTAAATACAAAGTTAGATTTGCTGTGCCGAGTTTTCGTAATTCATCTGCTCAGTTTTTCTAACCCTGCGCGGTGTTCTAACTTTTGTGAGTTGTTGGATATTCTTGTCAAGATATATTTCTACTTCTCATTGCTTGAAGCAGTTTTGCGAGAGTGTCTAAATTTTTGTTTTTTCACCGCAAGTGTTGTTCTAGTTGATTTTTCTTAAATTATGACTAGTTGCAGCACGTGCTCAGAAATAGATATTAGCAGCTTATAAAAAGAAAAAGTATTTCTGATAGCCGAAGTGTAGAAAACATTTTCGACAAAAGGTTGAGAATTGAGGTTCAACCAGCGCAGACTAATGGGCTAGAAAGGGTAATGCGCATTGTGAACGTCCATTTGCATTGCATCGTCAGCAACCTGAAAAGCATATGCAAATTTTCGACGTTGCGCCCCCCTATGGGTTCTTCCATATTGTGCCAATAAAAAATTAGCACATACCTCGCCTCAAACGACTATTCTAGCTTACCATGCAATACTGTCTATTCGTCAGGACAGAAAGTACCTGCTCGTGTGTGGTACCACAAAAATCACGTTTTATATCGGAAAAATTTGATCTTTTTTAGCGATAATGAAAGCTCAACTAAATTGCTCTATTTGAAGAAGTAAGACTTAACAACACCACCCGATGTGAGATTCACTCACAAAAGTGCACGCTTTTTATCAACTCGTATTTTTTAATTTGGGCGACATGTCTATGATAAAGCGATAGTTTTTACAAGAAAACAATTGATATACTTTTCCAACGAATTGATCAATTTTGATGAGTATATTAGCATCTTATACAAGAGCGTAAACGAGCGTTCATGCGGATTAATATTATTGTACGACGCAAATTAACTCATTCCCGAAGAGTACAAACTCAATCGTTTAAACATCATAGCAGTAGTAAGACATCTTGATGAACTTGTTTGTATACACACATGGGTCACCGAATACACTGTTGCTTGCATGGATACTGCAAGATGCGAAACCATCACATGTTTGCTTTAAAACGGCCAGAGAGCCGGCAGCTGCGCAATCTGTGGAAAACACATTGCCTGGGCATCTGAAAGACAAGAAAACAGTGGTACGTGATAGACCAGCTGTTTTTCAACCAATATCAACCGAAACCAACTCTCCAGTTTTACGGAGCAAGTATCCATTTACAGTCTTGTATTGTCACTAAAATAATAACTGGCTAGTCTGGTGATGCTTACGTTAAAAACAATTGATCGATAACCCAGAAACAATTTTCGTTTGTGCTTGTTGGATTTTTGAAAATTGTTGAAAAAGAAGAAAAATCTTTTTAAGGTCCCTTGTAGTTATTGGTCAATACCTAATTACACACGTAATTTCAAGCCTAGCTAAATTGGTAGCTTGATGAAGTGTGAAACAGATTTACAATGTGATTTCACCAGAAAGAATAGATATAAAAACAAACAGGTGTCTCCAGCATGATGCACCTCCTTCCGCTCAAATTAACAGCAAGGCTCTCAGTGTCTGAGAAATGTGGCAAATACTAAAAAAAATTGTCTATTTCTGGTAACAACAACAGGATTTATATTTTCCAAAGTTGCTTGACGCTATTACTTGACAAATTGTGGGAACTTTCTGCTGCACCCTGACGTCTCTGCAAATTGCCTATGGCCGAACACTCACTTAGATGGCAATTAATATAATGCCCAGAGTGTATTGCAATTGGTAAGATATCTGGAGGGCATTACCTTCCAAAGTGAGTGAGTGTTGATGAACTAGTCACAGAAATATCTACGTCAGTCCAAAATCCCGGATTTCCTTGCAGCCAAGTAATCTAAAATTTTATGAACGTCACTTAAGATTGTTTATAACTGCTTGGATATGGCGGTTACTAGTCTGATGTACCATTGTAAATACATCAATAAATTCGTTTTGCGTCAGCGAAAGTTTGCTGTTGGGTCATAAATGTGCTCAGTTCAAGTGATTTTCACCGATATCCCAGTACTTAGATGACGTCAGGTTAGAAACAGCCATCTTCGGCTAAACCGGATTTTCGCCTAAACCGGATGGAAATCGTCGGTCAAATCGAATCCGAGGTTAACCGAGGTTTGCTGTACTTTTCCTTGTCTTCCCACGAACACGTGTACTGTACATATTTTGCAGCGCATTGCCACCAAACTAAATTTTAAAAAATTTCTTCTCACGTAACCAGCTATTTATCGTGTAGTGTGGGCTGCGACAAGCAAGCAGCATGGGCGTCGGAAGGATTGTTTTCAGGGGGAGATAATGGCGGATTTTTTCCAGTGGGTGGGCAAAAGGATTTTTTCCAGGGGAAGCCAACATCAGTTTTTCCAGTGGGTGAGCAAAACGATTTTTATCAGGGAGGCCAACATTGATGAATTTTTATGTAGCTAACCCCGAAACTGTGAGAAAAACATATTTCTACTAAAAAGTCAAAATATATTTGAAAACTGAGTTTCACTCCGTTTCTCAACTAAACGCTCCTTTGATGATGTCAAACACTTGTACGTATTGCAAGTCTCAGATTTTAGCTTTTTGTAAAGATAGACCCATTATTCAAACTTTGTTCTTTTTTTCTATCGGATTCACCAATGTTACTTGCCGCGGGCGTCGGAAGGAGGGCAGGAGGCCTTGCGTCCCCCTGGATTTTGAAATTTGATTTTTTGCTATTAATGACCCAAAGGTTTTGATGTATTATTTGCAGAAGCATACGCGATGAAAAACAAAATCTGTGAATTTCACAACGTGATGAAAATCTTACAAAATTCTGTAAAGACTAATACTGAACTTCGATTTTACAAGACGTTTCTGCACTAAATGAAATAAGAATTTTTAAAGTCATCTTAGCGTAGCAAAGTGCACTGAGCGTTCTTTGAAAGCAACTTGCGCGTTCTTTTGAAAACTTACGTGCTTCTTTCGTCGCGTCCGTAGAAACCATCAATCACCTTGATGCGCTTGTCACCTGGGCAATCTACTGTCACCGCAGGTCTGTGCTCGCAAGCCACAGCACGTAGCACTGCAACAACACACAGAATGTAGTGAAACACAAATCCCAGATAAGAGTTGATTAATCTTCAGAAACAACATGCAATTTTACTCTTACTTTTTAAGATGTTTTTTTTTGTTTTTCACTGCTTTGCAAACGTTTTTGCTTCATCCAGGAAAGGCGAAAATGATAATCAAACTTAAGACACAGCTATAAAATAAACCTTATCATAATTGGTATGAACTGAATTATTATTTGATAAAATATCAAAACACGCATCAAACAGCACGTAGAGCCAAAAGCAACATTAAAAAATGGTGTATGTTCTTGCACTGTTTTTGGCAGTGTTTCTCGTGATTACTCAACGTCTGTAAGCATTCTTTCTACATTCATAAACACAGTTTTAGTAGCAATGCTTGCCCCATCTGAAATTATTTAATTCAAACGACTTCGTATCTTTGACGGTTCTGCATCAGCCAGATTGCACGTTTTCCTACACTGAGGCACGCAGAAGTATTCCATCTTGATAAATTTGTTTGTGTAAACGCAAGGATCTCCGAAGACACTGTTGGATGCTACAAGAACACAGGACGGCCGGTTATTGCACTTGCACTGAAGGATATCTCTTGAGGTTTCAGCGACACAGTCGGTCGAGAGAGCATTTCCAGGGCAACTAAAACAAAGAGTAAAATTTGTTTTGGCCATTGTGCGATGGTTTCAGGCTGAGTTGCGGAGGGGAGTCGTAAAAAGTCGGAGTCTGATTCCTAAGAGACTGGGGACGTTTGTTTATCGGACTCCGACACCGCAAGTCAAATTGAATTATCTTTTACATCGCACCAGTCCCGTCGCCACGGGGGGGCTTTGGTGGGCTTAGCCCCTCCAAACAAAGCTCCAAGCCCCCCAAATTGAAATATGAAAATGGAATTTTTTCAAATTTGAATGTCAAGACCCCCTGCACGAACGTAAAGCCCCCGATCAAACGTACAGCCCCTATATTGACGACTTCCTGGCGACGGTTCTGCATCGCACTCCTAAGTTACGACTTCTAACTCGTGTCTGTTGAAATGGGACAATTTCTTTCAAAACGTAATCGAAACAGATAAATCCTTGCTTCATTCAGAGTTGCCTTAGTCAGCAATAGTTGCAAAAGCCAATTTCGCTGAAAAATTTTGCCAATGTCACCCACGCTTACTGAAACGTTGCCATTGCACAGGCGGGTTTTTCATTGTTTCGGTAATTATTCTCAAGCTCATCTTACCATAAAAATATTTGTTGAATGCCGAAAAATTTTTATTCTTTCAAAAACAAACACAACTCCACCATCAAATAACCTGGGGAGTAGGCATAGAAAAGACACAAAAAATGCACGAACAATTCTAACATTTCCCCAGTAACCTTTGTATAATCCATGTCGTATTGCGTTCAAAACTTGCAGATGTATATCCAGTGGACGTAAATTAGATTGGGACAAGACAATTTTTTATTTTCACGATAATTTTATAAATTTTATGGTCATAAGGTTCCTCTAGCCAAAATGGCAAAATTCTTTCACGAAAATACCTGAAAGTCAGCGGCACATCATCGATCACAAACAAGGTCAAACACAGTGCTTTAATGCATATAGCACCGGTAGTGCTTGTTCTAAGTTAACGCAAGTGTTACTAGGTCACCACAGGCTTTGTTTTGACGCGGGCTAATCTGCCACTGACTTTTACGTCTCACAAGTCCACTTGGAAAGAAGGCTGCTTGGACACACGTCCCTTGACGAAAACTTTTTTGCACATTAGCAACATTTAGATGTGCTATACAATTAACAGAATCAACATTGATGTGTGTAGCCGATGTCGAATCGTAACCCGTGGGGTAACCCCGAATTGGAAAGCCGCCTTTGCGCCGAAGACTTGATCATATTCAGTGCTGAAGTTTTTTGAAGTAACCGGCGTTTCAAAGTGTTTTGTCGTTTGTCAAAACCACGAATGACACCTCTGGAACTGAACGGTGCATCAACACCGGGACAGGCAGTTAAGCTTAAGCATAGTTATGCTGATGCCAATTACTCCTTTTAAAGACGTACAAACTTCCTTGATGTAAAGCAAATCCAGTGCTGGCATGCAAAATACAGTGCTTCAAAGGAGGTGAAGTTGAGGAGTTTTGACAAATGAAATAACAACAACCGAGGCTGAACGTGAGTCAGCGTGGCAATCCCTTGCGTGCTACAATTGACATGTTTGCTGTTCCATCGACATGTCAAATTTGTTTTCGCCAAAATGGCATTGGAGACCTCACGCACAGCTTTTGCTTTCACTCGTCAGGTATACGCACTGACATTTTGGTAATAACTCCTCATTCAAAATATACAAAACTTATGCAAATTTCGATAGGACTGCTCAACAATGCGCATAAAAATCAGCTACTTAAAGAATGTACTTAATACGTGTATTATAAGTATTTTAAAATTTAGTTGAAAACTGCACTACGCTCAACCTGAGCGGGGTTTTTAACTATATTTTGTGACGTTTGCCACAGCGCAATCAGGGGCTCGTGCTCCGATGAAATCCTGTGATATTGGTAACAGTTGAGTCTGCGGTAGTTAGTCAGTTTGGCAAGCAATACACATGGCGTTCCGTTTGTCACTCAAAACGTTCAACACCGCAAAGTTTTTGCAAAGTATACTTTTATTCCAACTTATTTGTTAATGACCATACATTTTAAGTCAATGAATCTCTTTTGCACAAGTCTCTTTCTTAGAATGAGACAATTTCGCTTTGGTTCTATCACTACTCACGATTCGGCTTCGTCTCGTCCATAGAAACCATCTTGGACTAATATTGCTTGACTTGCAGGACAAGAGACTTTTACGTTGCTCCGATGCTCACAAGCCAAAGCTTTTCTGGGTTCGCTGTCTCCTCCTAAATAATGTTAAATGTTTAAAACCGGCTTGTGTTATCTTGACTTTTTACTTTTCACAGTGACCTATAGTGCTTAAGTAAATTCTTGGTATGTGGTATTTAAATCTTTTTATGCAGTAAAATGCCAAGCAAAAAGTAACTTTGGTAAACATCTAAAATGTCTTTGAATAGTATCGTAACTCTCATTTTTGAATAAAAGGCTGTAGGTGTAGGTCTTTGTGAATGTCTCCCAAAGGAGTAAGTCCTATGTAAGTCCTAAAAAGGCAAGCCGTAAATTGGCAACTATACGGAGCGCGAAATTGCAAAACTTTTTGACAAAGTTGGCTGAAGGTGAAGCTTTCTTGCTTGACATACAGATCAAAACGCACATCTACCTTTTTTGACGCAGTAATATTCCATTTTAATAAACTTGTTGGTGTAAACGCATGGGTCACCGAAAACGCTGTTGCTGGCTTGCAAAACACATGAGCGTCTATTGTTGCAGTTGCTTCTAAGGATTTCCAGCGAACCTTGTGCGAAGCACTCCGTGCTCAATGCGTTGCCTGGACACCTGCAGCAAAAACCCATATCAATGGACAAATAATCTGCAGCCTAATTTATTCCTGTGTTATATCTTCTGTAACCTTTTGCAACTTATAAAGTGGTAAGAGGTACAGTAGTAGAATTGCTAAAACGTGAGGTCTGTTTTTTACACATACGTGCTTTGTAAAAAGTTTGTTGGAATAAGAATCTTAAAACTTTTTTGAAATGGAGTCTATCCAATTGTACTGTATCTACAGAGTCATATCTTCGTCTGCTAAAACTGTTGATTTCTCCACTTTTCTTTCCTGGTATAAGTTGTAAGGATGCTACTAAATGAAGGCAAGCAGAATTGGTGCTTTCCCAACATAGCGTTGTCACGGTCTAGGGTGATGGGGTACAGGCCCGTAACCAGTTATTGCAAAGTTTTGCCTCCCCCTTGGGACAATGTGTTGGACATAGTTTAAAACTACTGGACATAGTTCAAAAAATTTGGGTCCCTCTCAAAAACTCTTCGCCCCGCCTAGTGTCCCAAGATGGTTACGGGCCTGATGGGGCATTTCAGAATTTTGAGAAACTGCCTCATATTGTTGAAGTTCTGAGTTTCATTCCATCTGCAAGTTCCTCTTTTGAGTTAACATTTCTTGGCATTGTCTGTTCCTTTTCTGACCCCTCAAAAAACCATCGAAGAACGCCACTAGGAACACTTAGAAAACGCCACTAGGAATTCCTCTATGTCACGCGTATTCGGCCTATTCCAACTTGAGTGCATGATCAGCTGAACTTTAAAGAGTTCCGTAGATTGTGCAAAGATTTTGGTGAATTAATGAAGCATTAGGTTTAAGACTTGAACCAAAATATTCAATTCACAATAGATTCACATAAACGAATTAATTTTTTTAAATTGCACACTTTGAATGTCAGTTATGAGTAAACGCTTAAAAACTATAAACAATCCATGAGTCTTGCTGCAACGTCCAGTATAACACCTTTATAATAAAAAAGGCAAAACTTACGGTTTCTAAGAAACATTGGAAACGGTCTTTTGACAATAATATCCGTTTAGAGCATATTTCTGACTATAATGTGACTTTTCATGACATTGACAAGCGAGTACCATGTCAACAAACTTTCAGTGAATGATTTGAAGCAATACCCATACTCTAAATATACCAAAAGCATGTACTAGTAAATAAATATTGTGCCTTCAGAAAAAAAATTAGATAAAGTCGTTTCACCAAACCGTTTTTGCCACCGCTTAAAAATCTTCGTATTTTTTTCTAATGTCTGCAAAGTAGAGCCTGGATGCAAAGAAGTTTACGGTTGTATTAATATTTTAATATAAATTCATTCGTTTAGTCATGTTTTCGTCATGGCACCCATGTTTATTCTTGTTATCATTCACGCCAAACATACATTGTCTTCCTTGCTTTTTATATATTTTATTCGTGGCATTCCTTAATTGCCTTTCATCGGGTTTTAATCTTTGCGGCACACTGATCATGCTTTCTTTTCACATCGGCACTTCCAGTGACTTTGTCTCTGCATGTCATTTGTCCGGATATAGGCCCGCAATCTATTCGGCTGAAACGTCTGCTTTTTTTTCATTACAACAGTTGGTGTGAAAGTCTGCTTTATATTTTATTGTTCCCTGTTGCCCAATTTGGTATTCATGTAACAATGAGCGAGATGAGCTACGTCTAAACCCTCGTTTTTTCAAGCTTAGTGTAAGGCACTGTTTCCGGCAAAATGCAATGTGGGAATAAGCATTGCAAATTTGAGACAAGGAGCATGGAACCGCAACTGTGCCCTTTGAGACGGAGATTGAGACANAACAACAAAACAGGTGATCAGACCTGTCTGGAGGTTTTGTCACTAAGGTTTGATCTGCCCTGGAACAGTGTTTTANGAACGTCTGAAAACTGCACTTTTGAAACCAGTATACTAAGTTTGGGTATAAATTATCAAATCATAAACTGTCAGAAATGTAAATGATGTGAAATAACTTCTATCTTACATGGAAACGCTATTGGTGCATCCACTAATCGTCACTGCTTCTTTCTGGCTATTTTAATAGTTAATTGCCTGATATACTATAAAGCTCCTTAAAATTGCAATATTCGAAATGGTTGCCTTGCACTCAAATGTTTTCTAACCACTTCTATACAAACAAAAGACATATTTGGTCATTTTCCAAGGTGCAGATGTAACGCAAGGACTGGGATTTTGCACACGCAAAGGATTTATGATAAAGCTCAGCAATTTGAGCTCTGTGAGCGAGACTGTCGTTTTTCGGATGAAGCAAGCTCAGCTGCTCACTGTTTAGGGTGGACAGCTGGAGCATTTGCAATTCTGGAAGACAGGTTAACCAGCTAAACTTATCACAACTGCATGTTAAGTATAGTTAAATCATAAAGGCTTCTTCTCCCGTTTTTAAGCAGTTTTTACGTTTTTACTTCCGCAAAACGAAGAAAAATCTTACTGACGATTCATTGAGCAGTCACCGTGTATGGCTTACGATATCTAAGTGGCCAGTTACTGTTAACTATTGTTGGCCTAGCTAGGCCGACTCTCTTACGATTCGGCCTCGTCGCGGCCATAGAATCCATCCAACACTAGTATTACTTCGTCTTCTCCGCACGTCACAGTGACGTCAGCACGATGCTCACAGGCGAGAGCCGATTTCGTAGTGTATCTCTCTGCGATTAAAGACAACATGCTAACGCATTAGCATGCTCGTTAACCAGCCAATGGCCTATGACCATGCTCGATTTGGTTAAAAATGCCTTTACGACCTGTGCCGATGCTCATAAGCAGTTTTTTTTGCAGTAAACTGCGAAACTATATATCTTTTGTTCGAAGAAAAAGAAAACATCTGTTGTGCGACAAAACTAAATTAAGTATTTGGATGGCGAAACGTATTCGGATTGAATATGTGTTGTGCACAACGGGAACTTGCATAAATGACTGGTTTACAAGATACTAGCAAAGCATTCTCTACCTCGTCAACTTTTTTCCAATTTTATTTCATCCATCCTTCAACATTCACAGCAGTTTTTAACAAGTTTTTGCAGTGAAAAGCCACAAATAGTTACAACTTCCGGGAGGACGTTTTTTTATTACTTTTGCCATCGTGAATCCAGTTTGTGAACAGATTTAGGCTAATTTGTTCATTAGTATTTCATTGCCCATCTTCTATATAAGCTTAGGTTTCACAAAGTACACCCTTGTTTTTGTGAGCAGTGCGGTTGTACCTCATTTTCACATGTTGGTAGAGCTATACTTAAATATTTCGGAAATGGCACAAACCTGATAAATTAGACATATCGTTTCTGACGGAAAACTTACCCTCTGGAACACACTCATATTCCAGCTTGATATATTTGGGAACACCCCAGCACGGATCTCCAAATTTAGAGTTGCTTGCGTGCAAGGTACAACTGTTTCGGTCTTGGCAATCATTGGCTATTTTTTCCAAGGATCCAGCAGCTTCACAGTTACTTGTCAAATGAAAGCTGCAGCTGTGTAAGTCAAAAAAGTTAAGATGGTTTACCTTCAAATTTTAGTATCCACGATAGTAAGTGCAGCGGTTTAATGATTTGTCAATTAAAAAAACGAAACACGATACCATGGCACAGGGTTGCCTTAAACTCATTTTTGTGAAAAAATAGCCTTGATGGATTTTTGGCAAACAAACTATTTTTAGCGAAGTAACTTGGGATAAACGGTCAAAGTTTCAATCCTAATAACAATTCGGAACAAAGACTATAAACGACATGTTTGTTGTAAAATACCATCTAGCTGAGAATGTCTTAAATGTGTTCTACAGCAGTTGTTACAAACGCAAAATGTTTTTAACCTGGAACCAAAATAAGTTCAATGATATTTGTTTATACCAGTGTTTCTCAATATTTTTTATTCCATCGCCCCTATTCACTCTCGATACGTCGTTTTCGCCCCCCAAGCCCGATAAAGCAAACACAAGGTAGTAAGTTTAAATAATTTTATTTAAAGGAAGTGTTAAATAGCTGAACCACCAAACCATTAAACAGCTGAACTGAGAATTGTATTACAACGCTAGTATGACGTTCAGAATTCTTGTAAAAGTAATCCACACTGTAGTCGGACCATAGACATTCCAGAGCAAACATTTAACGGACAAATTGCTTTAACAACAACCTCCAACGATTATGTTATAGTAATTAAAATTTGTAAGAAACTAACAAGTCATAATAGTAGGCTTCTGCAATTAACTCAATGATCGATTAATGGCTGAGCGTTTTCGCTCGCGTTGTGTTGTTTTGCCACCCTATGGCCCCTTTAGTTTTTTCGCCCCCTTGCGCCTCAAAAGGGGCGATTCCGCCCACTTTGAGAACCACTGGTTTATACCTTTACAGGTTTATGTGTAATAATTTGTTTGCATACCGGGAGATCGTTAGTCTAACTTGCAGGTAGTTGCTACGCAAGCAGGTGTATTTCAACAATAAATGCCATACGGACTTGATTTCAATTGTTGTGAAATCCGTGCAGCATGCTTTCCTTATTGTGATTACTGAATTGGCCAAGCTGAAATTGAAGCAATGATAGCGAGTCACATCCTCACAAAACTATTGACTATATAATAACTTGACTGAACAACGTGATTTGTTTCGCAAATTGAATTTTTACTGGCTACTTGAATAAAAGACTTCACCGTGACTGACGGGAGAAGTAAGCAACTCCAGGGTTTTCATTCATGGTCAAGCATTTCTTATCAACAAACAAGATTAGGACAATATTGAAGCACATAACTTCATTCCTACGCAACGATCAGGTTCGATACTTTGTAAAGCAAAAGTTGAAAATGATACACCTGCTGTGAAAACTTAACCTGCTGTAGCTGCGTCCTTGTTTTCTAGATTTTTTGCAAACACAACGTTGAATTACTGCGTCGTGTCTCACTTCTACTTTTGTTCAAATGTTTGCTAATAAATGAAGGCGTTTAGTTTTTTGGTATACCTCCTAACTCCAACATCATTCAGGCTCAGGGGCCTTGGTGCTGGTGCTGGTCAGTTCCACTTCAACATGTTTCGTAATCGCAAATATATTATTTTTTCGTTATTGACAAAATGCCTTTGTACCCGGATGAAATTGCTTCTCGAGCCGTAGTTTGGAGACCCCTATCTTAATGGTATAATGCTCTGGCAGTTTTAGATGATGAAGCCAAAATTTGTTTGCTCAATACATACTTCGAAGTGCAACTTGGCTGAGTGGTAAGTTGAAAGATCAGATCAAGTGACACGATGACGACCAAGGTACACTTTCAGTTCGCTCTGAATTTTTTTATCACGAAACATGGTAAGCCTACAGTATAATTGTGATATCAATTTACTTTAGCCAATAGCGCTGAGAGGCACGCGAAAGTATTCAGATCTAGCAAACACGCATTTTCAAAATGTGGAGTTTTTATTTATAGTACGAAAATGCATAATAGTAAAACATACATGTGAAATTTGTAATTCATATCATTTAAGTAGATGAGTTTCCAGGTGGTGCAAGTTTTTGCACTTTTCTAAGTATTAAAAAACAGACCCAACAGGTATTTTCTCCACTACCCAGGCAACTACCCACCACAACATTTCCTCTTTGAGATGTCATAAACTAAGCACTAAAGTCTAAGGTAACCTTCTAGTAATTTTCTCAAACTACGAAATGCAACAGAAAAACCACAATAACTTGATTTGCAAAAGCGTCCACTACAATTTGTTTTCCTTAAAACCAAAATATTATGACTACCAAATTTCACATTTATTTAGAAAAAAGCGTGTATCATTTTTGCTGTATTACTTCCCAAACGAGACTTTGCTTTACACTATTTAAAACTAAATGAATACCGTGATAAATACAGTTATTGTATTTTACAAAACTAAATGAGTACCGTGATATTTTAAAACTATTTACACTCATGGTTTGTACGATTTCACAAATTGATTTCATGGCAGGCAGCGGATGGTGTGCACGAACATGATACTAAAGTGAGCTGTTGTGTAAATTACAATTTCACTCAAAAATGGAGTTAATCAAAAACATTTTGAATGCCGTTCAAAAAGTTAGCTATGGCATGAGATAGTAAATATTAATCCTACTGATTTGTACTGCTGCGGTTCAAGCAGAGAGGCGTGGTTTTTCAAAGACGTATAAATTTATCAGGAAAAACCTTTAAATTGAAACCCTCTCTTTGTTTGCATATACAGTTTTATCTCAACTTATTAATAAAAAGTTATAAGCATATATTTTAATTTTAAGGCGTTTTCCGAAGGCTTTTGCGTAGATGCTATCAAGTAGGTTCAANATCTGCCGTATGCCAATGTGCGCACGTGAGCTTTGCCTTTCTTTTTGTTTCATCAATGCATGTATTCTCATCCTTCTGATTGCTTTTGCTCTTAAAACTTAATGATATAGCACATATAGCATGAAAACACATCCGTAGCCGCATATCTCCTCTTAGACTCTACAACGAAATATTTTAACAATGACATTGACGGACAGGTTGCAAATTATACTTCAGAAACGGTTAATTTGGTTTCATGTAACGCGGTCTTTCAACAGAATTTACACGATGGTCATTTCACCAAGTAAGTGATGGCTACATTGATATAAGCTCTACATCAGTGGTTCTTAAACTTTACAAACACGCCGATCCCTTATGTAGTTTTCCAAGCTTTTGTCGAACCCCATTTTTGCCCAATGCAACAGAAAGTAAAAATGGGTTACTGAAATCAGATGACCTTCGTCGAATCCCTGAACCGGCTCCGTCGAATCCTAGGGTTTCGATTGACCCCAGTTTAAGAACCACTGCTCTAGATACAGGATTGATTTTCCAACTACGCTTTGCCTTACTCGAGGAGTTTTTAGATGTTTAAAATTATTTCTTTATTTTACATCAAAATTCCAATGTTTAGCCGTGATAGATCTGCTAGCTTACGTGCTGTGGTCCTTTCTTCCGTAGAAACCATCAATCACATCTATGACGTGGCCTGGCGGACAAGACACCTGCTTGGCCGGTCGATGTTCGCAAGCTATCTGACTCAATTTGCACGTAGCAGAAGCTGAAAAAAGTGCGGCAAATTGGTATTGCTCCTCGGTGCAATGCGCTGTAATACAAATTTCAAGCCGCCAAAAAATGTTTCTCGCAAAAATGATTTTAATGTCTTGAATCGGGTAATGAATGCAGTTTGTTTTTTCTTTGGGTTGCATTAATAAAATATAATTGAGATCGATATCACTTCCTTTTTTCGCAGTTGTTTTGAAAGCATGAATTTTTCCGCAAGAACAGCCTATAACAGCCTAAATGTTATTATTAGCCTAGCTGTGTCCAACCCGCGGGCGGCATGCGACCCATTCGAAGGTTTTGTGCGGCCCAGTTTAGGTTTTCGCTGTAGTATAAGTATCCCAGATACTGACAATCTGTCCTTGTTTGGATAACACTAAACTTGACATTTTTCAAGCAGGTGATCCTTAGTGCCTCCTTATCATGTCTGTACCGCCGGCTGGGAGATTTCCATTTGTCCATTGTCTACTGACGCCTTGGTGCAAACACTTTTTACTAATGTTTGATTTCTACCCTTGTTTTTCTGGCGCTAAATTTGCCTATTAAGTCACACTCATGGAGTGGTTAAAGGTGCCAAACAGTCGTTATCATTGCAGTTAGGATTCGCAAGCTTTCAGTAAATTAGCTTAAATTAATTTCGTTGCTAAGATCAAGGTAAGTCATTCAAAGTGTGACCCTTATTAATATGTCGTTTAATGTTCGGCCCTGATCAATAAGTAAGCAAGAATGTGAAGATCATTTTGTTTGGTGTGAATGCGAAAATTTGTACACCTTTGAAAACATTTGAAGAAAAAAGTTTGTCAGCGATACCTTCACTACATCTGTGTTTTCAAAGAGAACCATAAGAGTAGAATCTGCAAGTCTTTAAAGTTGCTGTTAAAGTAGAATCAGCTATAGAGGAAAATCTGAAAGCAGCATTAAAAATGACTAACGAATTTCATTTCTTATAGTTCTGTGTTTTTTGCTATACTGCTTCTGAAATTGGCAGTACTTTTTAAAACTCAGAGTCATAATTGAATACCTGCTGTAATGCTGGAAATCATGGGAAGAGTGCAAGTTTTACCCTTATGCGAAAGCATTCAGTTTAAATCAGATTTTGAAATGAAGTGCTTAATATAGAAAGAATAGAAATTGTTTCCAGATCTAATCATTTCTACTTCATCAAATCAAATTCACGCAGACAACAGCTGAATTGTTTCAACAAAATGAACTTTAATTTAGGTTCCATTTTTCCCAGATACAAAGAAGGTGTTTGGTCAACAAATTAGATCTTTTGCAGGAAAAAAATTCACGGATTGAAATCGAGAACCAAAACACGCCTTTTTAAAAAGGTTTGCTATCGAATACAAAAACGTTGGGTGAAAAGTTTGAACAACAAAAACATGCGTTTCGTTTCTGTAACCTGTATGATAATAATCAGGAAACTGGGATAATACATATGGCCAAACAAAACGCTACTCACCTGTCACAACAAGTGCAAAAACTACGACACAAATTCTTCTCAACGTCATTTCGAAAAACTCTGCACAGATCTACAGCAAAGCTGCGTGGAAACCAGTTTATATGTATATGCTGTATGCTAAGTAGGTTACATCAGTTTGGAAAATATTTGAAAGCAAAGTTCGGTTCTTTCACCAAGATGCGTAATGCACTTTTCAATTAAATTGCAAAAAATAATTTCATTAAACGTATCAAGCTGATTCTTTCATTAGCTGACTTTTGTGCGCACCGTCGAGCAGTCCTATCGAAACCTGTATAAATTTTGTGTATTTTAAGTAATGGGACATTGCGGCCAAGATGTCAATGCGTACACCTGACGTGTGATATCATAAGCTGTGCGTGAGGTCTCCAATGCCATTTTAGTGAAAACAAATTTGACATGTTAATGCACGAGCATGTTTTGTAATTGGGCACATGAGGGAATTCGCTGACAAGAGAAGCCAATTCGATGCGCATGATTCATTTTCAACCTCGGTTGATCATAGTTAACTTTTGAAGGGAAATGTGCTACTTTGGCTAGAAACCTTACGTGAATAACCATTACAAAATATTCCCGAATTAACATTTTAATGTCTCAAACTTTTTTACTTGTTTTGCAGGTACTGTACATCTTCGAACACAATAAGAAATGGATCTCGTACAGCCGGCCAATAACAACTACTGGCGATATGTCAGAATTTTTCGTTTTTTTCTATGCGTACCTTCGCTTTTTTGAAAGAAATTGTGTTTGTCTTTTAAATAATAAAATTTTTTGGAAGTTCAATAAGTTACTTTTTAGTGTCTGTTGAGCTTGAGGTTAATTTATGAGTTGTTGAAAAACCCGCCTGTGCGCCGGAAACATTTCAGTAAGCCTGGGTGATAGTGGGAAATTTTTTAGCCAACTTCGCTTATGGAACCAATGGTGTATGTGTTTCGGGGTAACCTGAGCAGGGTTAGCACGTGCATGCCAAGAAACAGAAGAAGGTATTGCTACAACAATATCTCCTCTTGTTTTTCGCATTACGAAATGCACTTTACTGCAAACAGGCAAATGATCGTTATTTCCTTAAAGTTGAGAAATCTTCAGGGGTGATCGAAATCAATGCAGCGAAATCTCTCAACGAACGATCAAAATGAAATTAATAGCTTAACATTCATTCAATCGCGTCAGGTCAGTTTCGCCGAATTTTGCTAACGAGTTCTTCGCTGTTAAAAATTTAGTAATGGATTGTCCAAGAGAGCAGCAGGCACTGATGTGTGTCAGCCAAAGCGATATGAATGCACGCACTGGGAAAAATATTACAAGAAGAAAAAAACTGCTAGCAGACGCTTCTGATTGATAAAATAGTCTACTATTTTGCTTCTAAATAGAATAATGCTCAATGCAAAAAGTAAGCAAAATTCCTCAAACACAATTGCAATAATTTCCTTTGGAAACGGTCTTCAGCCCTGTCAAACGTTGACTTGCAACGGCTCGTACCACTGGACGAAAATTTCATTTTGACTGTAATCAGTACAAATTGCTTTGCTATGCAAGCTATATATACCAATAAGTAGTGGGCAAATGCTGCTGATATTGCAAAAACGCATGTTTCAAGGGTCATAGGTATATTTGCTAATCAGCAACATGGGTGTTCAGGGTGCAGACATTTGACAAACAAGCAGGTCTCACTGCACTTTCACCAACGCCTTATGGTTTACCAGAATCGGAACAGGACTTTTCGGTCTGGCCGATTCGGTCTGGCCTATTCGGTCTGAGCCATTTCGGTTTAGGTTTGGCCGATTCGGGCCGTTTCGGTCTGGGGACATTTTGGTCACGACATTTCTGTGCATGAATAACTGATTACATTTGTTTATTGAAATGATTATATAGGCAGGCGAAATGTCACGCTAGCTGGTGTTATACCAACTCCTTTCGAGGAGTTATAATTGCGATTAAATCTGAATTGTAATTATGACTTTAAAGTAGTTAGTATTTAATTGCAAAATTTCGATATTGATTTACTTTGCTTGCTGGTAATAATCGAAATTATATGTTGATGCTGATTAACTGTTGGATCTTGCATTAGGCTTGTAGTTTTTTGACATCCAGCCTTTCGTTGATTTAAGTACGTTTGTATTAAAAAGTGAACATGTGAGATTTCTGCAAGATTTTTTATTCTGACCGAAATGTCTCGAGATCGAAACGGCTAGACTGAAACGGCTCAGACCGAAACGGCTCAGACCGAAACGGCTCAGACCGAAAAGTCGCGTACCCTACCAGAACACGTTTTTGGCTTGCCAGGAAATGGTGTCTAGTTTAATCCTGAAATCTGTCAATATTGCATTTTGACGTTTTTTCACCATTTGGTCTGCGAATTTTCTCGCCTCAGCGTATAAGCAGAACTTACAGAAGGTTCGGCTTCGTTTTGAAGCCTGACCTTGAAGACTAATTTCTTTGCTTAGGAACCACGACATAGCACCTTTTACTTGCTAGTTCTACAAATGGTTACATATTTGTTATCTGTTGTTACACCGATTTGTTTCTGTCGACCTACCAGAGTAGTTGATAAGCGGCTGCTTTGAATAGCCAGCATTCCTCGTCTTCGTCCACTTAGCATTCAGGTAGCTCTTGAAACAAGGACGGTAAGCTGCCTGAAACGACTTTTCTTACATCTTTATCCACCGGGGCCTCCAAATTAGTCCTGCACGTTCGTCAAAGCCTTGTTGGATTTTCAAAACGTAATCTGCAGGCAACTAAGTGGTGATCGATCGGTCAACAGTTTTGAACTTCCTTTGACAATAATGTCCATTTCTGATCAGAACAAGTTAGCTGAAATAATTCAGAAATTAATCAGTAACCCTGCCCTGGCGAATCTCTGCACCAGGTGAATTTGTGCAAATCTCTCTTTTGGAAAGTTGTGTTTACCATACAAACTCCGTTGTTGCAGAACAGTTTCAGATTTGCAGTGCAAGCCTTTCGTTATCATTGCAGTAGTTTAGCACCATCGCGTTGTGTGACGTCATTATGCCATACAGCAGCTTTTTTGCAACGTGTGCAGGGCCAGAATAAGGTGGGTGCCATTGATGCTGCAGCATTAGGCCCATTGATAAGAAAGTGCCAACGTAAAAACAGACGATTGTACACTAAATGATTTTATATTTACTTGCGTGACTAAAATCGTAAGACATGTGCATATTATTTTGCCGTTTTATATCCTAACACTGCACACATGCAACAAGACATTACCCATGAGTTTTAGTAAATTATACACAAAGGCACATTTAGTACGGTAGACATCTTGATAATCTGGGTTTGTGCAGAATCACCTAGAACAGAAATTCTGTTCACAAATTTGTGATGTCATAACTCAGCGTCGTCTAACTGAAGACCCGCGTGCCACATATGGTCCGCGGACACAATTTTTAAGGCCCGCGAGCTTTCTTAGTATTGATTGTTGTGTGTGTATTACAGTAGATCAGTGGTTCTCAAAGTGGTCGATATCGACCCTCAGGGGTTATTTGGACCGTCCAAGGGGTCGATAAATAGTCAAGGGTTCGAATGGGGGTCACTGAATGGCCAGAGGGTCAATGAAAAACTGCTGGGGTCTACTGGAAATACGAAGCCTCCAATTCAATATTGTTGTTAATCGGGAAAGGAATGTAAACGGCCATTTTCAACAAATCAAACAGAATTAAGAGTGCTGATCTAACCTCAGCTACAGTAGTTTAAAAAGGTATTCCGGGGATGGCCAAACTTGCTCCATGTATGAACCGCAAATCGTAAAACCCAAGTTACAAAGAGCCGCAACATGAAAATCTAAAAACACGAATTTTTTTGCTATCTAAGCTTCTGTTACATAATAATTTTTTGTAACGACTTGCAAAAGTAATACTGTACGGCACGCTAGTCACCACAGTCAGGAACGGATTTAGAGAGCGCGGGGCCCTAGGCCATCTTAGTTTTTGGGGTTCCACGCAGGTGTGATCTATTCGGCCATTTGTCTGAAAAGCGTGAAAGTATGCCACTCTTATGTGTAGGGCCCCCTCAAAGATCTTTCTTTTGTGGTGTCGACTTTGGCCCCCACGCCCACGGCACTCTACGAGTGCCTTAGATCTTCAACAGAAATTGAAGCCTTTCCTACATTCTTTTCTGGAACAAATGGCAATGCGATCTTTTCTTGGAATTTATGACTCTTTCGTGTAGTTCAGAAATTCTCTTCGTTAAATTTCCGAGATTTCTAGCGTGTTTTGTAGGTTTATTTTTTAGATATATACATTTTCATACAGGACCGTGTTGCTGCCCTCAGAAATATCCTCTTAGACTGATGGTAAACAGCATGAAAACAAGCTTTGTACAGCAAAGTATTGTCGCAACACCCTCAGCTAACCATATGA
>JGI24022J15233_10000824_pt1 | contig 22605 bp, 19 predicted proteins | sample Ectturendosymbi2_FD_15233 | JGI IMG/M metagenome (IMG submission 15233)
AGCAACTTGAGGAATTTCAACAATGTAGACGAAGTCTGTTGCAGTGTTGTAATGAATGTAGTGCTTTTAATTTCGTTCTGTTCTGGTTTATTTGTCTTTCAGATACATTAGGTAACAAGCTACATTTCCAGCAATATTGAAGCTCAAGGCCCTGCGTGCCATAGGTTCGCCATCACTGGCCTATAACGTTGCATTTTGTTCGGTCCCGATGGCATCTTCTACATGTATTTCAATTCGCTTATAACTTCAATTTGGCAATAACGTTCTTTATGCAATCTCCTAGAGGTGCCGTTATAGGCAAATTCTGTAGTTACCTTGCTTGTTAACACAAGGGGGTGAAGTTCCTTGCGTGTTGCGTTCTCCCAGACAAGAAACTTTGCGGTAATTGCCTTTACTGGCTGAATATACCGTATTGAAAAATTTTTCACCTTGCCCTGAAAACCAGAGTTTGCAGTGAAATTTTCCACTGCATTGAACATATTTTTTACCATTCAGGATTTTTGAGCAACTTGCGCTTGCCCTGATAAACAAAGTTTGCCCTGAATTCACTGTTTGAATATATATTTTTTATCATTCAGAATTGTTGAGCAACTTGAGCTTGCCCTAAAAATAAAATTGCCTTGAAAATTTTTACTGTATTGAAATACATTTTTCATTCAGGATTTTTAAGCAACTTGCGCTTGCCCTGAAAAACAGAGCTGCCCTGAAGTTTTTCAATGTATGGAAATGTTTTTATCATTCAGGATTTTTGAGCAACTTGTGCTTGCCCTGAAAACAGAGTTTGCCCTGAATTCACTGTATTGAATATATATTTTTTATCATCGAGGATTTTTAAGCAACTTGCGCTTGCCCTGAAAAACAGAGCTGCCCTGAAGTTTTTCACTGTATGGAAATGTTTTTATCATTCAGGATTTTTGAGCAACTTGTGCTTGCCCAGAAAACAGAGTTTGCCCTGAAATTTTTCAAGACAGGGGGCTACGCCTATGCCCGAAAGGTGTACGCCTATGCCTGCAAGCTAAAAGCCCTTCTCAAATGGGCGCTGCTGCTACAAGTAACTCGTTACTAGGTGGGCGTGTGGCTAGACAGGCTTCATCAATTATCTGGAACGTTATCCGTGCTGTGATTGGCTGAAAACCTCTTATTAAGCGAATAAGGTTACATTTTGTAAATGTGCGTCCCGGAACCCCCCTGTTACGCAACTGCAGTGTCAAGTAGAGTTCTCTAACCGTTATTACTGTGTTACACTATATACATTTAACAGAACGTCTGCAACTGACCGAATAATCGAAGATCCGCACCAAGTGGCGTGCGCACACTGAGGTTGATTGCATTTAGCAATTGCATTTACTGTGGCACTTGATCATATACAAGCGTAACAGCTGATAAACTCCACAAAATCGTTTCGTTATGGCCAGTTTACATTGGAGACGGAAAGACATTGCAGACGCTATTCTCGGAATACTATCAAGAGGAAGAAATAGCGCAAAAAGCAACCATCAAGCAGATCGCCCAAAAGGTTTTCCTGAACGTAACGACAATGGTGGCGTGTGTAATGGAAAGGCCACCGATTTTACGTTCTCCGTGATCACTGATCCTCCACACTTTGCGCGATGATTGCTTTATGTTGCCACTGAAGAACACAAAAGTACAATAAATACCACCGTTGACTCGATGGTGTGAACTTTTTGATGCAGTTTCCGCTTTCTGATTAAAATCACACATGTGTGGACAAAACCTATTTTTGTAGAAAACATTTTTATACAAAAATTTGTGGAAAATGGAATTCTGATAAGTGTTTGAAGAAAGAAACGACGTCTTCTTTACCTTTTACAAAAAAGCAAGCTTCCAAACAAAAAAGCCAGACAGAAAGTATGTTCTTCTAACTGAATCGTCATGTTTCGATTCCCATCGCCATTCTACTTTGGAATGGTACACAAGTGGTCATGATTAAAATACATATTATCAGTAAAACTTTCTTTATTTCATTCAAGCTTGTTTGTGGGACAAACGGTTTAATCTCGTTAGTTACTGCATGCACAACAGCCGCCAGCTTCGCAAACTACACAATTACATTCTATTCCGCCGTTGGAGTTTGTATTGTAAAAAACCTAAGAATTTACTTGTAGCTAGACCTCTTCAGGTAAATGATGACGTGTCTAGTGTTGCAAACCAAAGCTGAAATAGTCGTATGTTCTTGTAAATTTGGCTGCTCAGGTCTACAAGAAAATGTAAACTGTTGGTATCATATAGGCGTAATAGGGCAAATATTGCTCCCACTGTGACCGATGCTTACGGAAACGTTTCAGAAGCACAGGCGCGTTTTTCAACAATTCAGCTATTGTTTTCAAGCTCATCTGACCCGAAAAAACAAACAAGCTTGTTGTATTTCGAAAAATTGTTATACATACAAACTCAAACATATCTTTCCCCAAAAAAATGGTGGAGGTAAGCATATTGAAGGCACCAGGACGGCAGGAAAAATGCGTAAATTTCGTCAGCAATCTTTATCGGCGGTCGGTTGAAACTCAAAACGTCATTCTGCTCGAAGCTTGCGGTTCTACATGCAACAGACTAAATTTTGTTCGAGACACGAAGATAGGTGATTTTCAAATGGATTTTGTATTTCACCGCGACCTACGATTTAGAAGGCCAAAAAAGGGCAAACGATAACTACGATGACAAGTCCGATCACAAACATGTGAAATTGTGTGCAGTACAGTACTGGTCCTATCTGCGCAAATTTTATTTTGAGCACATTTTCGCGCTGTAGCCTTTCTTGTCAAATTTCCTGACGATTTACTCACACTGACCTTCTTGTTGCACTTCGGATATGCAAGGACAAATTAGGAAATTCCTTCCCCGTACTCGGAAAATGCAAAACTTATGCAAATTTCGAAAACACCGCTCGACAAAGCTCATAGAAAAATCAGCTAGTGCAGGGTGGTCCAAGACTGCGAGCATGAAGGGCCATATTACGGTTTGAGGAAAAATTTGCGGGCCACAAAGCAGTGGCGATTCTAGAATTTAAAAAGTGGGGAGGCCACTGCGGGTCAAGGAAAAATTAGGGGGTTCAGCATAAATGTCGATCTTGCACGGTGATTTTGCGTTGTTTTGAAGCTTAAGTGGCTATGATTTGCCCTATCAAACCCAACATAGGCTTGTGAATATCGTTAAATATGAACTANGGTTATTATTCNATCGAGACAACTCAAAGCCACTGTACATGCAATCACAAACGTATAATGCTATGTCGTATATTCTGTGCTAGCCATGCAACTTCCACAGCACTACATTTCTTGTACACAATTGTGCCGAGCCCATATGAAAGCAAACAGCTCCACGAAGGTGACTACAATTCACATGAAAGCGAAACTGTTTCATCCACGAAATCTATCTTGACACAGAGACAAGTAGGCTATTGATAGCTAACTACCAGAGACAAGAACGCTATTGATACAGAGACAAGTAGGTTATTGATAACTAACTATAGTTTCGTCAAAATATTCTTACTACAAAACACGTAAAAATAAGCCATCTACCAACGGACTGGTGACTATGACTAATCCGTTTTTATGGTAGCTTATGGACATTTTGTGATTGTGGTGTGACCATAACAATGCTATGCCACTACTATTGCAAGTGTAATGCCCATCTGCAGCATGGATAGGGTGAGGACTAGTCAATGCAGTATGCAGTTAACAGCAGCGAGGTTTCGGCACCAGTTTCACCTAAAATAGCAGCGCCGCAGATAGGTGTGCGTCGGCGTTTAGGGCATGTACCTGATAGCAAGATGTAACAGAAGGCGTGAAACGTATTTTGCAGAATTTTCCCAACAAAGTCGTTCATTTTAGTATTCGCACTAAATTTTCCTCTGAATGATCCTCACAAGCTGACTTTTCAACCATGCGGTAATTTATAACTGTCTTGCCATAAGCGAAACATGCACTAACTCTAAACCTAAAAAGATTCAAACAAAGAGACAATGATTAATACAATTCTCACACAGATTCCTGAACAATCTACGTTAGAATTTTATATCATTATCAATTCAATGTAACCAGGGTTGAGGAGTCGGGGGTAAAATATCCGACTCCGACTCCCGACTCCGACTTCTACCGACTCCGACTCCGAGTTTTCAAAATTTCCGACTCCCGACTCCGACTCCTTAACATAAAGGGAATGAAATTTGGCTGTTAAAACCAGTGTAAATCGTGGTACACAGCAAGAAATCTCTGATTCAACAAAAGTTTCAAAAGAAATCGTACCATTTCAACAAGAATTCTCGATTTAGGAGTGTGATGTAAAAAATGAGCCAACTGGGCATCCGGAGTCGGACAAAAAATCCGACTTCAACTCCCAGTGTTGTTAGGAATCTGACTCCGACTCCACCCAAAAAGCGCCGACTCCTTACGACTCCCACTCCGACTCCGGCTCCGCAACCCTGGATGTAACTTAATCCTTCGATTATCATGTCGACTGTCAAATTCATCAGCGAATTCATCTAAATCTATTTTTTCAGCTCGTACCCTTTCATGAAAGTAGATCAATGTTACCCAATCTATGGAATTTCTGGGAAATGTTTTCACTGGTTCCATTTTTGAAAAACTTCTCTCGCATGAAGCGCTNGTGACGGGAAGAGTTACACCTACCAGCATCAACAAAAGCAGCTTTTTAAGTAGCTGTNAACGAAAAAAAATGTTCGAGCGATATAGACAGCTTCGACTCCTTCCAAAGCAAATTCTTTGCCAAAGTTATTTCATGTTTTAAATAATTTTTACTAAGTGAACACGATTTGCGAATTCTTTCAAGTGTTTTTCTGATAGAAATGTTTGACCTCCGGGGCAAAGAGCTGAAATACGCGAAAGAAATGCTTCTGAATCATTACAGAAACTCCGTACAAAATTCTATGAGGTTGCAGGACATGTATGGGTAGAGTTGAAACTGTGGTCATGAACCACTTACCTAAGATGTTTCGAAGACATACACAAGGAAGCAGAACGCAATACTGCAGCCAGGATAAATTCGGATAAATAAACTGAAACCAATTCTTAATGTTTTCACAAACATTTTGCTACTGGCACAAGCAACAATCTGCTGTCAGTAATATAATCCTGTTCCGTCTCATACTGAAATACACGAAAGATCAATCTTCCCATTTCTGAGACTGTTTCTTAGTTTCGAAATGAGTTTTTCAACACCACGACCGCGGTCTGACTAAATTTCACGCCTGATCCGCCTGAGCTTTTTATGCATTTGGGAAATATTGAATCCAGGCTAGAGGGTTTCTAAATTATCATCTAAAATATTGCTGGCCAAAAGTTATCTACTGCAAATGTCAACCAAATGAACTTGAACGGGAAGTTAAAAAAAAACTAGGGGGGGGCAAACATGGAGCCAAGCAAAAATCTGGGGGGCCATAGCCCACACAGGAGCCTCCTTAGAAACGCCACTGCCGCAAAGAGAGGGACTCCATTGCAATTGAAAACTCGTTTGTTGTTGGAAAAGACCTAATTTTGCTGCATGCCTAACGCAATTTTTATTCTAGGGCAGGGGTGACGAATCTATTTGCTATTGCGGGCCCCTTTGTCAGTTACGGCTGAGTAATCGGGTCGCACAACTTTTTAGTCATATTATGAAACCTGTTAGTTCAAGACTGCTGGTCTCGCCTGAATGCTTCGCGGGCCGCACGAAATTCTTTTGAGGGCCGCATGTTCGTCACTCCTGTTCTAGGGTAATTCTTAAGTTGTCTGTTTGTTTGTTTGCGACTCGAAGTAGAGATTTTCTGCTAGAAAAAAATAATACAACAAACCAACAAAATAACAAAACAATTTTTGTTTCTTGGTTTTGGTAAGAAAGTCGATGTCCACTTTAATTTCCATAGTCGGCAGACGAAAGCATCCGTGCAGGTTTCATCAGCCATTCTATTTCGTGTGTCGCTTTTTAATCGCATCACATTTGAGAAACAAATTAAGAATATAGAGCCCTCCTGGTTGCGGGCCTGGTTACCCTTCAATTCTTTCAAAATTACTTCCCTAGAATTTCCATGATATTTCCCGTATGTTTTCTCATGTTTGGTGCTGCAGTGCCTCTTTACATAAAAACTCTTTCGGAACGAATATTACTTGCAGCCTCCCCAGACACTGGTTTGCCATTGTTATTGGCGAAGAAATACCTTTCCTCCCAGTTAGAACTGAACTTTCTGTTTTCCTATGACTTCTCTTTTGACACTCAGTTTTTGTTAAATTGCTATACTTGACTAAATGTTGCTTCCCTAATGCACATCTTCTAATCTAACTGGCAAATTAATTACAGGGTGATGCTTGCAACAAAGATAAAAAATAAACGCAGCTGTCAATGTCAGCTAATTTATGGAGTACCTGACCAGATAACCTCTGTGTTTTTTCGGTGCCCGGGCGTTTTTGCTGTTTTAGAGAGCACATCTAGTGCAATTAATTCAGTACCGCCAAACAAATTATTATCTATAAACAAATATATCTGTTTGTGGTCGCAGAGTACTGCAACAATAGCCTAGCCGAGAGGTTAGCTATTGTAATGTCATAAATTGTAAGAAGATATTGTTGCCCCCTAGTAGTTGCATATTGACCTGCACTTCAATGATGTTGGACTTGCAAGGGCTGTGTGGCTAACACAATGTGTTTATGACTTTGTGTAATACACGGCGTAGAGAAAAGGTTCGCGGACCGCACAAAAATTGTCCGCGGGCCGCATGCGGCCCGCGTGCCAGTGTTTGGACCCCACTAGCTGCTAGTGTAAGAATAAACCCTAAACGGTCATTCTAATATACGTTCATCTTTGAGTCCCGCGCATCGCCAAAATTTTGGCGCAGAGTTTGCAACGCTATAACTTGCCAGCCGATTGAGCTAGAAAGCTGTTCAAACCATCTACGGATTCAGCAAGTCTGCTAGTTGAAATTAAACAAAAAAAATTCGTTTTTGGTTTGTGGTTCTCTGGGGAGGACGTCACAAGTGGGGGTGCCATTTTCAATTTATTGGCTTAGTTTAGGCCTAGTTTACGCGGCCCTGGACGCCAATCCAATGAGCCAATTGTTTCGCTCAAGTTTTTTTTTTAGAAACTAGGCTATCCTACGAGTCTTTAGAGCCCTTGATTGACTTTCTAGCGTATCTGGATCAAAAATTATACCACAAAAACCAAAAAGTGGTCGAAATTTCTACCCCTACAAAAGGAAACCAGGGGTTGAATAACATCCCCTTTGTATATGGCCATAACTCGCCGTTAGAATAGGCCAGAGAGCTGTTCAAGCCCTCAAAAGACTCGTGAAGACTTGTAATTTAGAATGCAAAAAAATTTTTTCAGCTTGAGATTTCGGGTTTTTTGTTGATGTTTACATAATGAGAGGATGCTTATGCATATTTTGTCTACATTTGGATGATGACGTCATATCTTGGGAGTCGAACAATCCATCAGATTTTGTGGCTGAAAGTTTTTTTGATTCTAGGCTACAATACGAGTCTTTAGAGGGTTTGATGGACTTTCTAGCATTTCTGGTTCAAAAGTTATGGCAAAACAAGCAAAAAATGATTAGGGGAATCCACACTAATTTTCTAGGGAATTCTTACAAGATTAGGGGTCTTTCGGCCATAACTTGGTAACCAGAAACGCCAAGAAGTCGATCTAGGCCTCTAAAGCTTCATATTCCAGCCTAGAATCCAACCACATTTTGAGCCACTATTTCGGCTCATTGTCCGGGTGATGATGTCATAAAAGAATAAATAAAAAACAGCAGAATAAATAAAAAATAGCAAATCCTACCCTTTTTCTAACGACACCCACCGAAAACCCCGAATCCAAACCTCAAAAGGTTTTTTTTAGTGCAAACTACAGGGCTTCATGAGTCTTTCTACAGCGTCACGAATAGCTCACGATCGATAGCTCGCGGCAATTTTCTCTGGCAAAAAATGCCGTCAGTGGAAGACTCATGCTTTTTCTGCAGTTTTTGAAATTTTGAGTACAGCGGGGTTTTGGACCATAACTTTGGTTCCAGACATGCTAGAAGGTCAATCAAGGGCTCTATAGACGCGCATGATCATCTAGTTTCCGGATAATTTTGACCCATAAAAATGGCTCATTGAACTAGCGCCCAGGGCCAGTTAAAGTTGGTCAAAAGTTCAAAAACCTGCCTTCTTTGTGACGTCGCCAAGAGAAAACCCCAAACCAAATCAAACAACTTTTTTTAAAATCGAAACTAGAAGACTTGCTTAATCCGTGGATTGTTTGAACAGCTCTGTAGCTATAGTAGCTGGCGAGTTATAGCTTTTAAAGTGTTTAAAATCCGGGCCAAAATTTTGACGATCGCCGGACTTAAAGGGTTAAAGTTGGAAACGATTTGTCCCAACTGGGCAAAGTAGACCTGAGCAGCAAGTCTGCCTGCAAAGTCTTTCAGTAAAAGCTTCTGAATGTCGCTCTAATAAGTGCAGTTTTGCATTTTAACCAAGACGAAAGTTTCCAGCGTCTGATTCAGTTACTGTGGACCTGTCACACAACAGCTGATATCGATATGGCATGCACTTGTCAATGTTCGCTTTTGAAGTAAAACACCTGTGTGGCAGATGTATGCTGAGTGGTACAGTATAGTAGCGGAGCACCGGCCCTTGATTTTCGAAACCTCAAGCCATAAAATTGAAAGCAAAACTTCAAGGTTCGCTCTTCTGCTACTTCAACTCTTTTAAATAAATGTCCTTTAATGGTGGAAATAACAAATTCCACAATAGATGCATTTAGAAAAAACATCAAAAATGAGCAAAATATACAAAACAGACCAGTTAACGTCAACTACTTTACAAGATTAACTTTGCAATAAATTGGAAATATTTGATTTTGTGCAGTCAGACAATACTTTCAAGACTTGTTTCTTTTTCAAAAATGCTGGGTTTCTTATGGCAATCTTCAGAAGTCTGGCAAATTCAGCGCTAGAAGCTTATTTCTTTCTGCCGTAAACTAAACTATAGGAAGAAGTCCTTCCTCACGGCCTAGGCTTCATCTAACATGATGCCCAAGTGCCATGTTGCTGAATCGGTCACAGACTGACTGTCCTTCAGGGACAGAAAAATGTTTCTTCTTTCGCATACACAGACATGCGCGCATGTTGGTCAGAACTTTGATTTAGCAAGACATTGCAAAAGAGTAGGATTGTCTACCTCAGGGGTTCTCAACCTTTTCAAGCTTATGGCCCAGTTAATAAACAATAGAGGGTCCATGGCCCACCGACTATATAACGTCTCCAATGCGACAACTGTTGCACACGCACAGAGCAAAATAAAATCAACATTTAGTAACAAACGTGCGCTGCAGTCAATGCGAAAGCTAAGCCTGTTTGCTGTTAGAAAGCAAAGATATTAAATACTCAATACATGATAATGCATAGATCAAGTCATCTTCCACATTAAGCCTGCTTCTAGATTTCGTTTTCGTGGCAACTAGACCCCTTTTTTCAAGAGTCATCTTGCAAAACGTAGTTAATTTAAATAATACAAGGCCGTGGCCCGTCAACAACTCTTCCGTGTCCCACTACAGTGGGTCATGGTCCAGAGATTGAGAAACCCTGATCTTCCTCATAGATGTGATACGGAGTTTTAAATTTGGTGCAATCATCCTACCTCGAACGATTCATGTACGGCAAGCTGTACCCAAAATCACAATCCGTCCTTGTTAGGACGAGAAGCATTTGCTTCTGGCGATGAACCGCTGGTCATTCCACTTNAATGTTGAAGGATGGACAGCTGAAAAGCGAGAGTTGATTCAGAGCAATAATGAAAGGTAGTGAGTAAAAAAAAGCTAAGACTTGCCAACTATAGCCATAGCACAACGAAACGAACTAGCAACAATATATGAAACAAATAGTTGGGCAAGCTAAAGTAAACTAAAGTCGGAGTAGGGATTGGCTTTTATTGACAAACCTAGAGAAATTTCTTGAAGTAGAACAAAGTAAACCTCTGTTCAATCCGCTTTTTATTTATTTTTTAATGACTCAAGGTGCCTACTCTTATATTTTCCTTTGTTTTCATCGCATAACACACACTTCGACGTATGTAGCCTCATTTCCGAAAACGTAGCCAAAGCATTCGCTGAAACGTAGGTTTGACGGCTGTTGAGACTTGAAGAAAGTTTTTATTCACACCACAGTCGTCGTAATTGAAAACGGAAAAATGCAGTTTTGTGGTTCCAAGGGTAGAAAATTGATATCTTTTGAAAACATGTAATGTTGTTTTTTGTTAAACTTATCTGTCAGTTGCCTATACGCTGGAGCCATTAAAAACATGACTATTGTACCATAATTTGTGTTTAAACGACATCATGGCTGCCAGCAAAAATATCCCCAATTTTTACTCTGGAGTCACTTGCACGTGCAGATTCGTAATATCTCCATAAATACAATCAACCGCAACCTGCGTGGGTTGTAACAACATTACGTGCGTGAGCAATCCTCTACTACTAGCGAAAATTTGTGTTTTCATTTTTCATGCACCACGAATGAATTTTTATCGACAACTCAACCTACACTCTGGATGACGAGGCAATGCTGATTTATTTAGATAAACGAAACTGCGGTTGAAATGTCAAGCATACAGTCTAATTCCCACCTGGTCGAGTTGTGTCGCTGAAAGTGCGGTCGATGACTCGTTGGAAGGTTCACACGCTACAGATATAGTCATCACGACCATTTCAGCTTTGTCTTGCAATGCTTCGATTCCTACCCTATATTCCCCTATCCACGGCAATTTAATATTCTGCAAAGGCACATTTTATAAAACTTTAGAAAATGCTTACCAACTTCGGATTTGTTGTGTTGAGGGCTTACCAGCAGTTGAGCATTTGGGTGTTTAAGCTCTAACTGTAGATTTTGTGTAGTACCGTGTGAGATTAACAATTTCAAAATCATTTGTTTCCTGAGCCCTAAAGATTGAATTTTGCTGAATTTCACGCGCAGAAAAAGCGCTTAGATGGCAGAACATGGGCTTATTGCAATACGAACTTTGACAACAATATTCAAAACCTGCAAAGAATGAAAAAACATAGACTGTACTTTCATTTTGTTTCTACAGGTAGCAAGTTCTAATTGATTTTTGATAAACATGCGGTCGCGTTACGTTTTGCTAAGGCAACGACCAGCAAACACGAATAATGATGTTGTTAAAAATGATTCAACATTGCTTATATCAACTTAATGTTGATGACTTTTGTTGTTCAAAGCACGAGCAGTGTTCTTCGTCATGCTGAGCAATGTCTCGGGCAGGAGTTATTTACAGTAGAAAAGGCGAATGCACGCAAAAGCATTGATGACTATAGTTGGCAACTCTACCAGTTCGTGACTTAACGTGAAGGCTGTAGCCGCAACAGAGCAGAAATACTTCACGCTAATGGAATGATTTGCCTGATACGTTCTACAATGCTAAGTGTAGGTAACTGTAAATTTAAAGAAAATGAATGGATTTTTCTTTCACAAAACTGCTTTTTCTGATAGTTTTCCACTTAAAAAGTTTTCCTTAACATCTTCATACACATTACTTCTGTTTTTCTGCCTTTACACTTAAAAAACAACGTAATTTTGAGGTAAACCTCTTCAAACACCAGGAAAACTATTCCTGAAGAAAAGAAAGGAAGGTTTGGCAATCGATGGAACTATAGTTCTCGTGTAAAATTTTATTGAGCTTAGCGTGTAAAGTATTATTTCGCTAATTCAGTCACCATAAATAATGCAACATCGATATTATTTGCTACACGCAGAAAGAATAAGAAAGTTACACTGTATTTGCCTTTTGCCCTTTCATGTATCGAGCTTAAATCCTAGTCCAGGGGTCTCAAACTCAAATTGCTCCGAGGGCCAAATGAGAACTTTCAAAGTAACCCAAGGGCAGCTTTATGACGCTGACGCAACAATGGCGGCACCTGAAACTTACTAGAAGCGGTTTTTACATCTTACAATATTTCCTGCGAAAGGTATCATGAGTTGTAAACAAATCATTTCTAGCCGTCTCTACGTTCGTTTAAAAGGAACTTGTTCACCCGCTTACACCGGGGAATAAACTAAATATGGCTTACACCGGGGAATAAACTAAATAAAATAACATAAATGTTAATTATTTGAAAATGCCCAAAAAGCATCGCGGCTGCGCAAAACGCCCTCGTGGGCCACATGTGGCCCGCGGGTCGCGTGCTTGAGACCCCTGGCATGGTGACCAGTATCCACTACCACTGGGCAATGGCCACACAGGCAGAACTTTGTTCATTAATAGCATAGTATTCAAAACAGGAGTACAGTCCTCTAAAAGTACGGATTTCAGTTGGCGAAATAAAACTCGTTGTAAAAATGAAGCGTGCATAGAAGTAATAAAGTTCTGTTGTGAAACGAACGTGATCGTCCACAATGGACACCTAGCAAGTTTCTTCTATTTTCAAGTAACCTACATGGACACCTTTCATCGCGTCCTTATCTGTATAAATTAAAACATACTTTCATTCATTAGCTAATAGAAATTTTGAACAGATGCTACGGTAATAATGACTCGACAACTGACCATTGCAAATTTACAATCAAGGCCGTTTCCTGATGTAGACACCCGGTTAACTTGTCAATCAAACTGGATTTTTAAACAAAATAGAGTGTACGGAGCAGATCAAATTGTTCGGGAAAGACTTCTGTCTCAGAAACGAAAACATAGCATTTTTGTCAAAAATCAATTCGAAAAAGATAAAATGTTAGCGAAAACATTCAAGTTCAGCTATGATGTCTGTGCAATCAACTTGCGTCGATAGATTTTTATATCACTCCATTTTCCTTTCGAATGAAAAGATTTTGTTGAAAGCGGTGAAAAGTACATGCTCACTTTATCAATTCATGCCTTTAACAACATCTGCCCTTAAGGTTTCAAGACGTTGCTGCAATTTTTATGAAGGTAGAAAAACAAAACACTCATTAGGCAAATGAGAGATAGCTATTTTTCAAAGATAGAAACAAAACAATGATGTTGTGCCACTGTGAAGTGGTTTGGATTTCCGGTTTGAAATGTTTCTCCTTCCTGATGAAATCTCTGCAAATTAAATAAAGAAAGGGTTGAAAATAAAACTACCTCGCATACAAAATAGAATAATAACTGGTGAAATTGCATACTTACAAAAATTTAATACTTTGTCTTCTGAAAAAAGGTTTTTGTCCATATTTGAAATGTTGTTGAACTGCATGGTAAAGACGAAACGCTTTGCTTGTAAGTCAAGCATAAACTGGTTCACGTCGTTACTCAATAACAGTCGCAGTGATGATGTGCGTTAAGAGCAGCGGTTTTTATTGGAAAAAGTAAGAAGGTTCTCCACGTTTACGGTAGAATTGATCACACAACACGTTTTGTAGTAGTTTTTCGCCCACACAACACATTTGGCAGCAGTTGGTGAATGCCATCTCGACAAGTTCCTGAAAGAAAATTGGCAAAGAATAACCTTTGAATTAGGTTGCTATGCTACAAGCCTTTACGAAATAAATTTAACACAAAAAACAAAAAATGGAATTCAAAACGAAAGCCTAAATTTAAGTAGAAAACCGAAGAAATGATCGTGGCGGTAGATAATATTGTAGATATCAAATGTTCGTCACCGCAAAAATTTGGAAGATATGTTTGAACATTTGCAGGAGGGTGATACAATTTTCTGTCATGGATTCTGATTTTTTCACACTATTAGAAGAAAAACTGACGAGCAAAGAGTTATAAATTTCAAAACGTGTGTTTCATCCAGCCGCAATTGTTGACGATATCACAAGGTCGCAATTGCCAGTAGCAATGGTAATATTTACATGTCATTAAGGCGTAGTCAATAGAACGTGACAATGCTATAAACGGAGAGAACGTTATAGGAATTACTCTCTGTCCAGAAAGGTTTGCGTCGCTCCAAAATCGGAAACGTCATCAGCAACGTGATGACGCATCGACTGCGGACATCTGCGTATTTTCGAGCGTTTTCGTGACACTCGAGGCTGTGCGCACGGCGAGCAGACTGAAATCGTGGTCACAGCAGCCAAAACTAGACCAACTTCCTGACGTTTTAACTGCTTGTCAAAAAGACGAATACTAACTTGGTTGGCTCATTTCACTCCGTTTCCAATGATACGGTTCGTTGGTCTTAGCTGGTAACTGTTGAAACCAAAACAGCAAGGCAAATACCGAGAAAGGTTTCAGCTCTGCGGAAGGTATAATGTTTTTGCAGTTGTTTTTGCAACTTGATATTTTGAATATTTTTTTCTGATTACAGCAATCACTTATCGTTCAATGTGACAACGTTTGCTTGTAATTTGTCTTGCGGACGACAAGCACGAAACAGATGAGTATAGTCAACTTCCGGAGGTTGCAAGAAAACATAATGCAGCTAGTTTGTTAGTCATGGTACAGTCTACAATACATCGTGCCCTGCACTTTGAATTAAACATTTAAAGAGCAGTTACTTCTGCAGTCAGGAAAATATCAGTCTAGTTTTTTGTTTGTGAGATGGGATTAGCCTCATTAGATAGTTAACGAAAAACTATATTGAAACAAATATTGCTGCTACTTTGCCATACGAGTCACTGTTTAATATATGCCTCGTTAATGTAATGTAAGTCCAACTTGCACATCTTAGTATCAAACTCACTGAGATCAGTGTCTACCCTTAACGTTTGTTGAGATCCCATTTTAGCCAAACCATGTTGAGTCACAATGCGGCCTCTGCAAAAGTTGTCGTAAAGTCGAAAAATTTCAGTGATTTCTGCTTGTTATAAAAATATGATCATTTGTGTAGTAGAGAAAAACAGTACTGGTTAAGATTCTAAAAGACAATCTGCACCAATAAACTTGCTCGTGATTAGATTAAGATGCGTTCAGTAAATACAGTACAGCTTAGCTCCGAAACTAGCTTCAAATTCTGCTGCAGAGTACGTTTTTTATACGTGCTGTTTTTTTCTGATTTACAGATACACAAAAAAATATTCATTTGGAGGATGAAATACTCAGAAAAATGATAGAGTTAACCATGGGTTTTTGCTTGACAATGGTTTTCAGCTATAAGTGTGAAAATTCAGCGATAACATTATTATCATTGCAAAACAATATAATGTTGTGAAAGGAATGACGTGTGGTTAAAGAGAAAACTATCTTAAATAGCATTGATGTCAACCTGTACATTGTTCTGCAGCTAGTTTTTTGATAGACATTTGAAAATAATCTTAACGTTCAATTCATAAGGAAAAAGGCTGCTTCCGACTTTTTTTCCAGTATGGATCCTACAGTGGGAAATCGCCTTTTACCCATCGACATTCCAGAGGCGTTAGCTCCAGCGAAAGTTGGGAACGCCACAGTCAACGGCTCTGTCGCTCATTCATTGGCTTACCTGACACCATTTTGCTCCCTTACGGCAGAAACTGAGTGCGCCAACACATCTCTTATGTCGTGCACAGAATGCAGCATGACAGGCGCCGCCGTATTCATGTCTCTTGTTGCGATCCTTGGCTTTGCGATTGTATTTGGGAACTGCCTCGTGCTTCTCGTAGTCGGCATGAGAAGCAGAAAGGACAAGCTCGACAACATGGATTATCACCGCGTCTCGCTCGCCCTTGCGGACTTACTCACAGGTTGAGCAGAAAACCGTTGATAGCCACATAAATAGCTGGAAGAGTGTGATCAATCACTTGGAATTATTTAATGTAGAAGAAAAGTTTGAGATGTTAGCATGGATAACGCCATAGCGAAAAAAATCAGTAAATGTTGGACAAATAGAAATTGCTTTGCAGTTGCCAGTAACTCGCAGTAATTTTTGTCCGTGGTGAAATTTGAAAATTGACAACAAGACTTGTCCAAATATGGCTCTTCGCTACAGTTATGATAACCTTTAACTAAATGGTTGAAAGAATTGTAAACAACTTTTCAAACTATAAACCTTTGAGAGAAAAAAAATGTAGCAACTTTGGCTAAAACCTAAGAAAATGAAATACCTAACGTACTGCATTGATGTTTGAGAGCTCTTGTTCGCTTGCTGTAACGAAATTGACAAACTCTGAAAAACTTGGCTTAAGCGGGAGAAGTTTCTGCTTATTCTTTAATTTTGCGAAATAATGACTGTAAGTATTTGGAAAATGCACCGCAAGTTTTTCTTCTGATTTTCAGGTGTCAACATCCTTGTCGTCACTGGCATCAATTTTGAATGGACTCTACGCGCCACCCCGCACAAGATCAAAGCCCGCAATGCCGCCTTTGAAAATTCAGCGCAATCAATTCTCGCCAGCGTCTTCTTCACCCTGACGTTCATTTCGTCAGTGTACAATCTTGCTCTTCTGGCTGGTCAAAGGCTCTATGCTTTTGTTCGCCCCATTCACTACAAGTTTCAAACAAAACGACGATTGCTGCTCTGTCTGGTTTTAGTATGGATTTTCTCAATTTTGGCGGCTTCAGTACCAGGTGTGAAAAATTGCTAAGGCTTGCTGGATCTAGCAACCGGTTCGAATTTTCATTGTTTGTGCCCTCGCTCTTGCGTATAACCACGGAAATCTTAGTTTGTTTTTTAGCACGATATATTGTTGTATGTGTAGAGAAGGATTTAGAATAAGTCAAATTCAAGAATCTGCAAATAATGCTTACGGTAGTAGTTTCATTTTTTGCTCATTGCTTCATTGCCCTGATTTCTTCCTTAATTTATTGCATGGCTCTGCTAGAAAAGATGAAGAAAACAAAAAAGTATTTTGAAAAATGTTGTGCCACCGTACAAGCATTTTTCGTCTCTAACAGAATTGACTTAAGATATTGTGTTGTTTATTGTTACATTTAAACTTTTTGTAGAAACTTTATTTTTTATTTTTACTTATCCCAAGTCAAATGCATTTGTTTCAGTCTCAGGAGAAGTCAAATTTTTCCTTCGAGTTACGAGATGTTGCACAAACTTCATGAACTTATAAAATAGAATGAATTTTTTCACGAAATACAAAATTGTCAACACTTTTTACGCGAAAAGAAAGATATATTGTTTTTGACAATTAAGAATAATAAATTTTTTGTCCCCGCTTTCGCCCGATTCAGAGATTTGTCGTGAGCACAGCTTAATAGTCTAAGATGTTTTATTGCAGCATGGTTTCGTGACCACTTTGACTTTTCTTACTACTCCATCCTTTGTCTTTTCTTCCCGTCATTGAAGAGAGGTAGCAGCTCTTACGCGCCGGGAATCGCAGTGGTCGCATTGTTTTACCTGTTGCCATACTTACTGACGGTAAGTTCTGTTGTCAGATCGACTGAACTCCGGAAATGCTTTGGCAAAGGCTGACGAAGATGCAGATCTTGCTAACGCAGCTTCTGTGCGCATTACGACGTATCCGTATTGTTCGTACCAATTCATTACTAGAACAACTTAGACGGTGCGACAATGTGTAACTGTTGAAAGCGTGGACTTTGTAAAAAACGAACGCAACTTGGTGTGGAAAGCGTGAGCTTGAAAGCAACTTTTTTTTGGGCAAAATTTGGTTTCCCGCATAATTACAAAGTAAGTATAGGTCGATTACCAAGCATCCAACTTGTGCGAACATCCGGTGAATCTCGTAAAATTTCTTTTCAGACTTCCTTCGTCATTGCTGCCATTTGTGTCGTGCGGTCTCATTTGAAAAGAGCCGTGAGAGCAGTGGGAAACTATGGCTCGTCACAGTCGAATGCACTGGAGGTAGCGCGTAAAAGTGAGGTCGCCTTCCTCAAAAGCACAACAATGATGCAAATTGGATTCACTTTGACTGTTCGTACGTATTGTTCATTGCCATCTGCAGTAGCGTGCATCGCTATAAGCGTTTGGAATGTGGCTGGCAGGCGAAGAAAAATGAAAAGGACCTAGTTTAAGATCATGTGAACTGGTGGTCCTTAAATTTTTAACGCCTCAATACCCCTATGTCAAATTTTCATCAACCCCGGATACCAATTTTCAATAGTTAATAACAAAAAAATTGTAAGAAATACAGCAGAACTGGTAAAGAAATATTCACTAGAGAAGTTAGAAAAAAATTCAACGCAAAGGTTGCGTCACATTCATCAACACCAGTCTTCTTCATGTTCGTGCAATGATGCTAGATTGCTAGAAAGAATGTCATGATGGAGTGTCATTACATTGTTGAATACCCCTATTGAAAACGTCTAATCTCAAAACGCCCTGGGGTATTGAGGCAATACTTTAAGAACCCCTGATCTAACTAAAACTGAATCAACATACTTCAACGGGCAAAAGTCAAGCCGGCAAGAAATCATTTGCAGACAATTCGCTACAGTGTTGATTCGGCACCCGGGGAGTTGTGATCCCTTGCCCCCATCGTTACGCCCCTTCTTTTGTCACAGCACAGTGGAATGGAATGGCTGTTGTTTCTTTTGTCCATTTATAGCATGTTATTCTGTTTCTTTCTTGTGAAGATAACCGATAAACCTAAAAATATTTGCTTTTTCTTTAGTTCCAGGTTTCGTGGTAGTTGTTCTCTACTACGCTCACGCCTTTTCGTACAACGACATCGTCATCCCGTACGTCGTGTGCATTTACCTAGCAATGTCTAACAGGTGAGAAAGAGTCGGTACGCTAGCAGTAAAACCCACGATAAAGGACGTCTGCAGTACAAGCTATCTGCTGATGAAATTCGATTTAATTAAAATATCTACTAATCACTTGCAGCCTGGTGAACGTGTTCGTCTACAGCATCGGGGACAGCAAGTTTCGAAAGGATGCCCTAGATGTGCTGTGCTGCTGCTGTGGCAGTAGATATACTTACAGTTCTGTGGCTGTTGGCCGAAAAATGAAGAGACTGCGCATGATTTCCGTGAGCAGTGCGACGGCCACTGCAAGCGCTACAAAGAAAACAACTAAAATATCACAGTCCTCGACGACCGCTTGAACATACGTCATTTGTCAAAGTTAAATGTCAATGCGATTACTTTTCCCTCTTTATCGCATCACTGAAAAACGTTCGTTACGTCACTGAAAAAGCATCTAATATCTTTAAACTTGCCACGTAAGTGTTTTCGCAGAAAAGTGCTTTCTTATTGAGGTTTTCAACATAAAAAAAAGGCTTTTGGGTTTGTATAATCAACATTATCAAACATTCCTGCAAAACTCAGTTCCATTTTATTTAGTATAGTAATTTTGTTAAATTTTCTCACTGTTAAATCATTTGAGCATGGAAAGAATGATCAAGTTCATCCAGTTGTAGCATATTTTGGACGAAACGTCTTTCCCTATTGTGCGTTCATTGATTTCAGCTTTATGGCGTTGCATGTCGATAATTGCTTTTAATTTTGCAAGTTTAGCTACCTTTCACTGATTTACTTGATCTATCTCAAACTTTGTTGCAAAATCCATGTGCTTCATAACATTTCTTTGTCCATGTTTCGATACCAAATGCCGCCAGGATGGCTTACCATGCACAAGGAAGTTTGTACGAAGTATTCGAATTGCATTAAAATGCGTATACATTCACAAAAGTGAAATGGATAAAAGTGACGTGAAATATGTTTAACTACTTTTTTAGACACTCGCCGCTTTTGTCATGAAAATCAGTTTTATTGATAAGAATTTTTGTTCCTTTCGAAGATCTTAAAAAACCTTAGGATGAAACCTTGTAACAAAAAGCATGAAAATATAAAAGAAAAATTAAGATTACTCTTAAATATAAATCTATTCGAGTATAAGCCAATTAAATTTCACAAGATTACAAAAACGACAAACAATTTTAACTGCAACTGACAGTTTACATGACTACACTGTTGCGACTGTGCAAAAACATATTTCATTTGTACATAGTGCAATGAATAAAGCAATTCACTTTTGCAAAATCCTTTTCAAAAAAAAACAAAAACAATACATCCACACACCCTTCCTGATTTACATTGAAGTATCAGCCATTTTTTCTGTTATTCTGTGAATCCTAGATGTAAGTTCAAATTATGCTGTTAGATAAGGCAAATGTTTAACAGTTTTGTGTTTTATCGTCAATCAAGAGATCACAAAATATTGCCCCTCTCTAATTTTTCGAATGTGAAAGCTTTTATGCGATCTGTTTTTTTTACATTTTAACTCTCTTTCGATCAATAACACTTCTGTTTGCAATTATTTATATGTTTCTTTGCAATTACTAGGAAAAAACCTTTCATTACGCTAAGCGCGTTATCCTGTTTGTAGTAACACTCGTTAACTTCGCTTCAAAACAGCCTATTGTAGAGCAAACCGAACTATATCTATTAAAGGTTCAATGAAGGTGTGTCTCCTGACATGTGTTTATTTTAGAATAAAATCTTTTCAAGAAGACTATGCATCTATGTGCTTAAGACTGCATTAGCAGCATTGCTTCAAAAAACTTGATGCTAACTGATTTCTTTTGCATGAGTTCATGATAAACTTTCCTTGACGATATAGCAATAAACTCTATTTAGCTTTGATAGACGCACTGAAATCACGTATTATTTTTCAATAAAAATGTTGAAAGCGCATATGAATGAGCACAAGAACATCAGAGCATGAGTGTCCAGTCCGCAGAGGGGGACAAAACGGGCACTTCCCCTCCAGAAAATTGAGAGTCAGAAACAAAAATTTATAAAAAATCTGAAGACCGCAGCTTAATCCCAATTACCTGATTTAACTCTTGCAATGACAGTGTATTTGCCGGTATGACAATTACTCTGCGCAAGAACCAGATTCACTATTGTGGTGTGATGCAGCGATGAGCTTGCAGTTCACTCATGTCCGCTGCTTTGCAGACCAATAAAGTCATAATTTGTGGTTTCGTTAATGACTATGACAATGCTTCTTTGAAAAGAAGTACCCTGTTTTGAAAATCTGCAGGTAGCCTATTGTGTAAATTATCGTAATATACCTTGCTATTGCTGGAAATGAAGTTGTTTTTGGTGGCTATTGCCGTAACATGGGGCGTTTTCTTTGTGGTGTAGCAAGGGCAAAACATTTTGTGAACGTCCATTTGCATTGCATCGTCAAACTGGTGTTGCCAAATGGCCGTTAGTTCGACGGCCTGGCCGGTATTTTATTGTTAATTTAACAGATGCCGGAAAGAGGACAGCATTTTAAAAATCAGTGCCTGAACCCGGTATTTTGAAAATAAATAATTTGCAGTAACTGCAAAAAGAACTAACGCTGAACTTCTCAAATTGTAATGACACTTGCAGTTAATCTTGTCAGGACAGGGAAGTTCATTCAAGGCCAAAATAAGGGCAAATTGTTACTTGTGGCTTGACAATACTCATTATCTCTTCGCTTCCCTGTTCCTTTGTTTAGTCATACTTACCATCCTCCGTCAACCTAAACGTGATCTGTATCATGATCATTTCTTCTCGCAATTAACCGTGAAACCAGCGTAGGTGGGGTTGTTGTCTGAACTACTACAGGCTATTGCAGGCAGAATGAAGCAAAATCATTGCAATGTACAAGGAAGAGAGCGGCAATGTAGAAACTAGCGAACCTTGTCTCCACCGCGTAAAAAAGACAGAGATTGAGAAATTGCATTTTTAATAAGACTTGGCTATAGATGGATGCATACAAAGAATGGCTCGCTCAAGATGAGGATCTTAATCAAACTTGCTGCGTGTTGCGCCACAAATCAATTGTGGTGAGATGTGATTGAAAAAATGCGTCAGTCAACATGCTAAAACTGAAAGACACAAAAAGGCTGTTAGGACGTATAAGACATCCAGTTCGATCGGTAAATTTTTTGCTCCGAAAAGATCTTCGTTAGAAGACAGAACAGCAGTTGTTGAGATAACGAAAACATTCCACGCTATCAAGCATCCCACAGTTACAACGCATCGGACTGTGGCAGCGATCTTGACAGTCTTATTCATGCAGATTTGTCCGCAGCAATTAAAATTCAACTTGTCAGAACAAAGATGGAAGCAATAGCTAGAAACGTTCTTGGACCGCTTGCTGTTAAAATATTAGCCGCAAATCCTCCATTCCCATTCTCAGTAGGCATTGATGCATCAAATAAAAGAAACAGAAAGTTTTTCCCTCTGGCTGTCAGTCGTTTGATCCAGTAACAGGAGTTAACGATTGCTTGCTTCAATTCTATGAAGAACCAAACGAATCCTCAGAAGCTATCTCTCAATCCATAACGGACGCTCTCCATTAGTTTCGTCTGGACATAAAGCATACGGTTGCACATACGCAGGAATTGCATATGTAAACACTGGAACGAATTGCTTTGTGTTCCAAAAGTTACGTCTGCTGCAACCAAACATGATCAAGGCTAATTGTCACTGTCACATTGCTCATAACACAGCAAGGCAGTCATTGAAGCTCGTGTCCTACGATGTTGAATCATTTGTTATGAAAGTATCCTGGGCCTTTTCGTACAACTCGGAAAGTTTTGCTAATCTTAAAGGATGTTTTGAATCTGTCCAGGAAGAAGAGTATCACCATTCGTTGACTTACTCTTTTCCAAGATGTTGATCGTCTACTCCAGTGGTTCCCAACCGGGGAGGAATTCCTCCCCGGGGAGGAATTTCATGAGTTCAAGGGAGGAATTTCCACTTTATACTGAAGTTACCAATTCATTGTAAATGTTGTACTTTTTTCAAATTGACATTGGCTGTT